>Ga0255781_10000753_pt1 | contig 26178 bp, 17 predicted proteins | sample 101ome_21_FD_179979 | JGI IMG/M metagenome (GOLD analysis project Ga0255781, IMG submission 179979) | Coastal salt marsh microbial communities from the Groves Creek Marsh, Skidaway Island, Georgia - 101413BT metaG (version 2) | ecosystem: Environmental > Aquatic > Marine > Intertidal zone >... | reverse complement strand
CGATTCCACCCTCTGGTCGTCGTCGTTCCCGGTTGTTTTTTTACGTTCGCGACATCGAATCGGGAACATCGATCGATCGATGTTCCCGATCGGGCATTTCTTCGTTCGATGTTCCCGATCGCGCGTTTTCATCGATCGGATCGCACGGGTGCCCGGACGAACGGGTGGGTGCTCGGACGGGTGCCCGAACGGGTGGGTGCTCGGACGACGAAGAGACGACGACGACGACGTCACTTTTAGAAGCGCGCGCGCGTGGACGTCGACGTGGACGCCGTCGAACGCGGAGACGAGACGAGAGACGCGAACGAGGCGGGGGAACGGAGAGTGATCCTCGCGACGACGACGACGACGATCGGTCGGGCGGACGATTGATCGGTCGGGCGGCGAGACGAGAGACGGGGCGGCGATCGAGGGAGACATTCCCCAGGCTTCCATTGATTCATTCGTCCCATCGACGAAACGTTGTCGTGATTTGATTCGCCGACGACGATCGCGATGATGATGCGAAGAATCGCGCGAGCGGGCGCGGCGGCGCGAGGACGATGGGCGATGGCGCTCGCGGGCGGGGAAACGGCGACGGCGACGCGCGGGAAGTGGATGACGGACGCGGCGGCGGCGGCGGTCGGACGCGCGGGGTTCAGAGGGTACTCGAAGGGCGGGGACGTCATCGGGATCGATCTGGGAACGACCAACTCGTGCGTCGCGGTGATGGAAGGGAAGAACGCGCGGGTGATTGAAAACGCGGAAGGCGCGAGAACGACGCCGTCCATGGTTGCGTTCACGGATAAAGGTGAGAGGTTGGTGGGTCAGCCGGCGAAGCGTCAGGCGGTGACCAACCCGACGAATACGTTGTACGCGACGAAACGTCTCATTGGACGGACGTTTGACGATCCGCACACGCAAAAGGAGGCGAAACTCGTCCCGTATGACATTGTCAAGGCGTCTAACGGCGATGCGTGGGTGTCTGCGGGCGGAAAGCAGTACTCTCCCTCGCAAGTGGGCGCCTTTGTGTTGCAAAAGATGAAGGAGACGGCGGAGGCGTACTTGGGTCACGGCGTGTCCCAAGCTGTCGTCACGGTGCCGGCGTACTTCAACGACGCCCAGCGTCAAGCGACGAAGGATGCGGGTAAGATTGCTGGTCTCGACGTTTTGCGCATCATCAACGAGCCGACGGCTGCGGCGCTTTCCTACGGCGTCGACAAGAAGGAGGGCCTCGTCGCCGTGTACGATTTGGGCGGGGGCACCTTTGACGTCTCCATCCTCGAGATCTCTGGCGGTGTTTTCGAGGTCAAGGCGACGAACGGTGACACCTTCCTCGGTGGTGAGGATTTCGACACCGTTCTCCTCGATGAGATGGTGAACAACTTTAAGAAGGAGCAAGGCATCGATCTCAAGCAAGACAAGCTCGCCGTGCAGCGTCTTCGCGAAGCTGCCGAAAAGGCGAAGATTGAGCTTTCGTCCGCGCAAAGCACGGACATCAACTTGCCTTTCATCACCGCGGACGCCACGGGTCCGAAGCACATGGCGATGACGCTCACCCGCGCCAAGCTCGAAGACCTCGTCGGCAACCTTCTCGAGCGCACCAAGCAGCCGTGCAAGAACTGCTTGAAGGATGCCGGTATTAGCACGAGTGAAATCTCCGAGGTTTTGCTCGTCGGTGGTATGTCTCGCATGCCTAAGGTGCAATCCATCGTCAAGGAGCTCTTCGGTCGCGATCCGAGCAAGGGTGTGAACCCGGATGAGGTTGTCGCCATGGGCGCCGCCATCCAAGGGGGCGTGCTTCGCGGCGACGTCAAGGACATTTTGCTCTTGGACGTCACCCCGCTTTCCCTCGGTATCGAGACCCTCGGCGGGGTGTTTACGCGCTTGATTAGCCGTAACACCACCATCCCGACGAAGAAGAGCCAAACCTTCTCCACCGCGGCTGACAACCAAACCCAAGTCGGCATCAAGGTGTTGCAAGGGGAGCGCGAAATGGCGGCGGACAACAAGACGCTCGGCCAGTTTGACCTCGTCGGTATCCCGCCCGCCCCGCGTGGCGTGCCGCAAATCGAAGTCACCTTTGACATCGATGCGAACGGTATCGTCAACGTGAGCGCCAAGGATAAGGCGACCGGTAAGGAACAAAAGGTTACCATCCAATCCTCTGGCGGTTTGTCCGACTCGCAAGTCGAGCAAATGGTTCGCGACGCCGAAGCGCACGCAGAATCTGACAAGCAACGCAAGGAGCTCATCGAAGTCAGAAACGAAGCGGACACGCTCGTTTACAGTGCGGATAAGAACTTGAGCGAACACGGCGACAAGCTTCCGCAAGACGTCAAGGATGCGATTACCAATGCGCAAGCCGAGCTTCGAACGGCTGCTGAAGGCGAAGACGTCGCTGCGGTTCGTGAAGCCATCAACAACCTCCAACAGGCGGTCATGAAGATTGGTGAGGCGCTTAACGCCGGTGGTGCCGCATCCGAAGGTAACACGTATGAGGGCGAGGAGGTCAAGGGTGACGAAGAACAAAAGAAGGAGGACGAAGCCAAGTAAACGAGCGGCGCGCCCACGTCGCCCAAACAGACAAACGACTTTGATAATAAAAGCACACAAAAACACATTCTTCTTAACACTACTGTACGATGACTACGCTACATCCCCTTCTAAAATAACCTTTCAATCACTTCATCTCGCGCCCCGCGTCTACGGATCGAGCAACCGTGCGCGTTGCTCTCTGTTTCTATCTCTCTCCGCGCGTCTTGCCTTCAAGTGACAATACATGAACACCAAAAACGACGTCACCAGCGCTGTCATTCCCATGAAGAGCTCACCGGCAAACTTTGCCTGGTGTTCCCACTGACTCGGCCCGGCGTCCACGCCCCCCATGATGACCGACACTCGTCGCGCGCGAACCTTGTCGACGACGAATGGCGCGCACTCGGATTGGTGTTTCAGCGCTCAGACGTACAAACCTCATATTTAGACCCGTTTTTAGGTATCAAATACGTTTCGACATTGTGTGTGAATTCACCCGTGGCATCCGCAGTGCACGCCTCGCGTGACGCATAGACGATGAGCGCAGCCGCGAACGCGCTCACGAACCTCGCCCGCGCGGCGGTCACGATCGGTGTCGGCGCCACGGCGGCGTCGCAGATGATTTACGACGGTACGTGTCGTGACACGAAGATGCGATTGAAAGAATTCCTTTCTGAGAGGGTTGGATTTCGTTCGACTTTCGTGCGTTCGGATCGCGCGCGCGAACCCACGCGCCGAGCGCGTGAGGGATGGTGTGAACCGACAAGTAATAATTGACGGATTGCGAGTCTGAACGCGACGCGAGCGATCGTTACGACGGTGAGAGGTTGAACAAAGACTAACGTTGGGGGCTCTCGTTTCTTTTTTCGCCAACGCGTAGTGGACGGCGGTGAAAGAGCGGTCATGTTTGATCGTTTCCGAGGTGTTTTGCCGTTGGTGAACGGGGAAGGGACGCACTTTATGGTTCCGTTCATTCAGAATCCGACGATTTACGACGTGCGCACTCGGGCCAAATCTTTGACTTCGGTGACGGGGACAAAGGATTTACAGCAGGTCAACCTGACGCTTCGCGTGTTGTGCCGACCGGATATCGAAAAGTTGCCGAGGATTCACGTCGAACTCGGACCGGATTACGATGATCGCGTGTTGCCGTCGATCGGTAACGAAGTTTTGAAGGCGACGGTGGCGCAATTCAACGCTGACCAATTGTTGACGCAGCGTCAACTTGTCAGCCAACACGTCAGCGAGGGTTTGCGAAAGCGGGCACAAGATTTCGGTATCATCTTGGATGATGTGGCGTTGACGCACTTGAGCTTCTCGAATGAGTACACAAAGGCTATTGAGGCCAAGCAAGTGAGTCAACAGGAGGCTGAGCGTGCGGCGTACGTGGTGAAGAGGTCTGAGCAAGAGCGTGAAGCCGCGATTATTCGGGCAGAGGGTGAATCTGAGTCTGCTCGTCTCATTTCTCAGGCGACGAAGTCTGCTGGTCCGGCGCTCGTGGAGTTGCGTCGTATCGAAGCCAGTAAGGAGATTGCGCAGACTCTTGCTAGAAGCCGCAACGTGATGTACTTGCCGGGTGGTGGAGCCAACATGTTGTTGGGCATCGGCCAGCAATGAACAACTTAGAAAAATTTTAATCAAACGTCTCGTATTTAGTCCTTATCTCTGCTAATATGTGTGTTAAAAATGTATTGCTAGCGTGCGGATGGGCGTCATTACGTCCCGAATCTGTGCCTGTAGAGCGGTTGCGCCATGGACTTGAGCACATCGGCCCAGGGACGCTCGACGAGAAGCGCCTTGTTTGCTCCGGCGTGACCAAGGAACAGACAAGGGTTGTCGAGTTTGACGACGCGTACGCCCCCAGGTGCATCGTTCGTAGCGTAGTTCTCCTCAGACATTCGCTCACGCTCGCGTCTCCTCTTCTTCTTTGACGTGGTTGTCGCGTCATCGTTGATCTTCGCACTCAAATCAATGCGAGCAATCGCCGTCGGCGTGTGTGCCAAGACCACGGATTTCTTTGACTTTGGATCGAAACTCAATCCACAAATTTGCCCAGGCAAGTCTCTCAGCGCGGCTGGGGCGTCGACGCCCGCTTCTGCAAGAGACGCACTCCACTTTGTCGGAGTGACACGATCGATGTCGTACGTGAACAGCGCGTTCGACGGTCCCGCGAGAGCCAAGACTCCAGACGGGCTGATGGACACGGCGGAAATTGGCGGCCAAACGGCGTGCGTCTTCGGCGGCGGAAGAGAGACGTGCAACTTCATAGTATCGAAGTTGTACACGTGCACCGCGCCACCGATGGTACCCGCCAAACCGTCAACCATTCTATCCGTCTCTTCGCCGCCACGAGCGGTGACGACGACGAGCCATTGGTTATCCGTGCTCACTTGAATGTGACTCACGATGGGAACGTCGAGATCGCTAGGCTTGACGTTGACTTCGTCAACTCGACGCCGGCGAACTGCTGCCGCGAGAGCTACAGCGGCTGCGCTCGCCTTTGGAAGGTGTGATTTGAGCACACTCGACACGACCCATTTGTCGAGATCGATGATGTGCGCCGCGCCCGAAGCGGTGACGGCGACTAGATGTTTTCCATCCGGCGCAAAGGCGAGCAGTTGCGCGGAAGTCACGCCTGCTGGGGGATCCTGGCGGCGTACGCTCCATGTGATTTCATCGCCCCCCTTCGGGGAACTAATCTCAAACAAGCGCAGGCTCATCACGTCGCTCACCGCGATCATCTTACCGTCTGGCGAAATGGCGGAGCACAAAACGTGTCGAGGCCCAGCCAACTGCGCTCGCAACACGTGCGCGGGCGCCGCGGCGAGCTTCATCATCCCCTCCTTCTTATCAGGTCGCTTGCGACTTTCCCCGAGTCTCCAGACGTCCAACCAGTTTTCGTGTTCGGCGAGCAACAGGGGTGGGTTCGGTCCGCTCGCACTTGTCATGGAGATTGGTGTGCGCTGCGGCACGCTCACCACTCGCACTGGATGGTGCTTTCTGAAAGATTCAGCATTGTAGGCGATGAGTTGCGCGTCGTTGCCCGCAGACAGTAGGATGCCGTCATCACTCGAGCTCGGCGCCGCGATCGCGAGCGCCTTGACGTCGTGAGTGTGCGGTCTCTTGCTCGAAGTGAACGCCCACTGATTGTAACCTTCCATCTTTTCAAGCGCGGCGTCGAGTTTTTCAAATTCAACAATTTGCGAATCGACGCCCGAGGCGAACACCTTGTTCCCACTCGGCGTCGAAGCAATTGTGAGAACATCCGCCTTGTGCTGTTGAAACCTGGAGAGTACGGTACCAAACTTGACATCCCAAAACGTCACCGCGCCGTCGGAATCTCCCGTCACGAGCGCGCCGTCTGGCAAAAAGTTGAGCGCCCACACGCAATTTTCATCCGACGCATTCAAAATCTCTGACGCCCGATGCGGGACATTACACACCGTGATTCTCCTCAGCTCGTTATAATTGACGCAATCCATCAAATGCGCCACGCCTCGCGACGACCCGCACGCCAAAATTTCCTCACTCGGATGCCACGCCAAACTCAACAACCTCCCTTGCACCCGCAAAAACGACCTCTTATGCGCCACCCCGCTCCCAACCCCGCTTCCATCCACCACGGTTACGATTCTCGCGCATCCATCGTCGCATGCGATGGCCACGCGCTGCGCTTCGCCTCTTCTTCGTCTCGACGCCGGCGCGCTCGACATGGCCCAAATCGCGCCCCCGTGCGAGTCGCACTCAGACTTTGGCTTCCCGCTCGACAAATCCCAGGCCCGCACGCGTCCATCGAGTCCGGCGCTCAGAAGCGTCACCCGTCGCGCCGCGTCTTTCCGTCCGCTCACGCTTCTGCGTCGTCGTCCGTCAGCCGTAGCGTCGTCGTCATCATCGTCGTGGTCACCCATCGTACCATTTGCCCCGCCGCCAGCGCCTCGGTCCGCATCGACATCATCCTCCTCGTCGTCGAACGCCTCGCACCACGCCAACGCGCTCGTCGACGCCCCCGCGCGTCCGGGAATTTTCGCCACGCATCTCCAATCCCCGCCCTCGGCGTCGTACACCTCTATCGCCCCGGATTCTCGCGCGCACGCGACGAGCGCACCGCCGGGCGCCGCCTCGAGCGCCGTCACCCCGCTGGGCGTCCACGCGACGAATCGTCCGCGGTGGAGCTCGAGCATGGCCCGGATCGAATCCGTGGAGCACCGGCGCGACCGAGCGTCCCGTCGTCGATGTCCGATGGACGTCGTCCGATAGACGTCGTCCGATAGACGTCGTCGAGTGACGTCGGTCGTCGCGCGCGCCGTGCGCTTTTTTACTCGCACCGCACGCGCGAAAGCGCCCGATCGATGGAAAATCGATACGGATAGTCGATGAAAATGACCGATCGGAACTTTTGATCGATGGTTTTACCTTTGGTTTCGTTTCGATCTATCGATCGATGCAATCATCCAAGCGTGCGTTTTTCAAAAAACAACCGACACATGTGCCAGACGTATCTCACTGTATACACATACAATCAAAACACCCGCCAGCGCTGGACAGACAGACGGACGGACGAACGCGTTCGAACCGACGCCGCACTCGACGACGCGCGCCGATCGACGGGGCGAGGAGGAGACGCGGTGAGCGTTCGACGACGTGGATTTTAGGTTTCGTTCATCCGAGTGTGAAATCGAGATGGCGTCGGCCGTGTGCGCGGCGACGACGACGGGGTTGCGTGTGACGAGTGGTGGACGATGGGTGATGCCGCGTAAAGCGCCGGCGCGGTGTGGACGGCGCCGCGGACGAATGGCGACGACGACGAGGCGTGCGGTGACTCGAGAGGGACCTTTTCACGGCGAGGAGGCGAGGGAGACGTTGGCGACGCTGGCGGATGAAGTGCGACGAAACGTCGCAGAGGCGGACGCCGACTCGACAGCCGAGCGTCGAAAGGAAACGCGGCGCGCGGATGGTCATGGTGACGCTGGTTCGCAGCGAGAGGTAGTCAAACGCGAAGACGATGAATTGGTGTGGTCGACGATGCGTCTCGTCGCGGATGATGGATCGAGGGCGAGGTTGGTATACGCGGTACGCGACGGCGCGCTGACGTTGCGCGTGGACCGAGTCGAGTGCAGAGGAAGCGACGCGCGGGATTTGTTGTTGCACTGGGGCGTGCAAGAGCGCGCCGGTGGAGATTGGATATCGCCCTTTGATGCGTTGGAACGTGTGCCGAGTGGATCTCGTGCGCCGGATGGAAAGTCGTGCGAGAGCGGGTTCGATGACGCGAGAGACGGGACACAGTCGATTACGCTCGATCTTGCCAAACGAGGAGGCGACGTCCAAGCGGTGGTGTGTCTCGTGCGCACGCAGGATTGCAAGGTGTGGTTCAAGGATGAATGCGCGGGAGATGTTGTCTTAGACGTTCGCGATGCGGTGCGAGGGGTGGAGAAAAAGCCCGCACCCGTCGAGGTTCGCTCGGTTGAACCAGAGCCAAAGCCGACGGCGGCGCGCCGCGAATCTGTCTCTGGCGAGCCCACAAAGCCAATGGAGGATGAGCAGTTTGCCGCGCTCAGCCAATGGAGAGGACAAGAGGTCAAGCTGCAAAACTTTAAAGGAGGAAACGGCGACAGAAACCTACGTTGGAACACGGATAACCTCGCCGATGCGGCGCGACGAATCGTCGAGGGCGATCGAGACTCGTCGTCTTGGAGGCAAAAGTTGCAAATGGTGGAAAGGTTAATATGTGACAACGGCGCGGACGTCGATTCGCTCGCGTACGTGACTGTTTATTTGTTCTGGATTTCCGTCGGCGCGATTGCGTGCGTCGAAGATGGCACGCACTACCGTCCGAATCATCACGCCGGCTCTGCCGAGAGGATGTTTGGCGCCATTGAAGCAGCGGAACGATTTGCGGACGAGCTCACGCATCGCGGCGAGCATCACGGATCGAGAGAGCTTCGCGCGCTCATTCGTCGTTTACACCCGCGCTTACCGGCGTTCACGGCTGAGTTTACGCAGAGCGTGCCGTTGACGCGCATCCGCGACATTGCGCATGGCAAGGGTGATGAGCACGGCAAGTGTCGGGAGGTTCGCCAAGAGATTAAGCACACCATTCAGAACAAACTGCACAGATGCGCCGGTCCGGAAGATCTCGTCGCCACGGAAGCCATGCTCGCAAAACTTACCGCGCCCGGAACGGATTATCCGGAGGCTTTCGTGAATGAGTTTAAGATTTTCTACCGGGAACTCAAAGAGTTTTTCAACGCGTCGTCCGTCGCCGATCGCATTGAAAGAATTGCAAATGAACAAGGCGCGCCGCAACGCGCGTCCAGCTCGTCCAAGGCATTCTTGGATGCAAAAGCGAGAGTTGACGCGCTACCGTCTGTCGATTCAGTCGGAGATCAAGTGACCTTGAGCTCGCTGATTGAATGCTTGAAAACCATTCATTCCGCCCGCGTCGACATTGATGCCGCACTTCGTTCGGGTGGTGAACTTGAGAACGCGCAAGCGGCGACGCGACAGCAATGGCGTCTGGCAGAGGTGGGCATGGAAGACTACGCATTCGTGCTGTTGAGTAGATTATTAAACACGCTAGGTGCCGAAACCGAGCCCCCACGCACCGACGTCAGTGTGAGCGAGGTGAAGTTGACGCTCGAGGCGCTCGCTCTGACATCTCGCACAATGGCGTTGAGTACCGGCGGGGATCAGGAACTCGACGCCGTCGCCGCTGAGGCGGAAACACTCGCTCGCAATGGTTTACCCGCAGGCGAAGAAGGCGGTCTCCGCGTCCAAGCGATCGCCGAACGCGCGCGCCGGAGCGCTGTCGACTTCTGTTCGCTACTGGAATCTTTATTCGACGGGCGCGCAAACAGCTTGGGTAACGCCCTGGGTATCGATGACGGTTCCGTGAACGTGTTCACCGAAGGCCAGATTAGAGCGAGCGTCGTGTTTCAATCTGCAAAGCTCGCGACGCTTCTTCTTCGTGTTAGCCGGCAAATCACTGGCGCGGCGGGTTGGGATTGCGTTGTTCAAGGCACCGCTGTCGGCGAGCTCAAGTGCGTCGATCGACTCACACCCGAGGCGTGCGCTGGATTCGACAAACCCGTCGTGTTGCTCGTCGAAAGCGCGGATGGTGATGAGGAGGTTTCGACATGTGGTCCAAACGTGCGAGGCATCGTCTTATGTCATGCACTGCCCCATCTCAGCCATCTTGCTCTGCGGGCTCGTCAAGCACGCATACCGCTCATCGCCGTGGAGGACGACAAGTTGGTGGACTACGCGCGCGGGTTTGTGGGTCAAGAAGCGGTGAAACTCATCGCGGAAGCGTCTTCTATTACGCTCGATGTTACGACTGAAACGATGTCTACGACGAAGATGGGAGAAAAGACAGCTACCTCGAAGTCGACTCCGCAGCTCGTTGCAGATCTTTCCAAGGCGAGCAGCGTGATCGATCTCGTCGAGTTGCATGATATGGGTCTGAGCGCGTCAATGCGCATGGCTGGATCCAAATCTGCCATGTGTGCGCAGCTTAGCGCAATCGCTGCGCGCTCGGCGAAGGGCTACGAGTTCAAGGCGCCGGAAGGCGTCGCTCTCCCATTCGGCGCGATGGAAATCGCGTGCGCCGCCATGGGTAAGCTTGAACAACTCGAGACGATGATTGACAGACTCGCCGATGTCAACGAAGCGGCTGAGATGAAGGCTTCGTGTGATGCCATCCAGGACCTCATCAGATCTGTTCGACCGTCCGACGAGACTCTCGACGCGATATCGAACAAGTTTAGCTCTGGGGCTCGGGTGATGGTGCGAAGCAGCGCCAACGTAGAGGATTTGGAAGGCATGTCTGCCGCAGGACTGTACGATTCGATCGCTAACGTCGACGCCGGATCTAGAGACGCTCTCGGTGTCGCCATCGCTGAGGTTTGGGCTTCGTTGTTCACGACTCGCGCCGTCGCTTCTCGCGCATCGGCGGGCGTTCACCATTTAGGCGCTCACATGTGCGTCTTGGTGCAAGAAATGCTTGCCCCAGAGGTGAGTTTCGTGTTTCACACGAGCCACCCGCTGACGAACGACGGCAACTCGGCATACGCAGAGTTTGCGCTCGGACTCGGCGAAACGCTCGCCTCAGGCGCCGTTCGCGGCACCCCGTGTCGCGTGAGCATTGACAAGGCTACCAAGACTGCCACCGTCAACGCGTTTGCCTCCTTCGGCACGGCGCTCGTGCGCGACGACGATTCGCCGACTGGCATGAAATCTGTCGCCGCCGACTACGCGTCTCATTGGTTGAACAATGATTCCGCGAAACGCAACGACGTGGCGGTCAAAATGCTCGAAATCGGTCTCGTGTTGGAACGTGAACTGTCGCCAAATGGTTCGACGCTAGCGCAAGACATTGAAGGTTGCATCTTACCAGACGGCACCTTGTGCATCGTCCAGGCTCGTCCGCAGCCGTGATTAGCTCAAATCGCACGCACGCTATCTTTCTTAATATCTAGACAATACTAATACAAACGTCTCATCACTGTCTTTCTTCTACGAAATCAGCCAACCCTGCGGTGAGATGTTCACGCAAAAACGTTAACTCTCCCTCATCCAAATCCGCCCCCAACTTTTTCAGCGCCGTCAAAATCTCCACCCGTTCCGTCTTCCCACTCTCCGCACTCATCTTCCCCAGCACCACGTCTCGCTCAACCGCGCTCAACCGCTCTCGAAGCTGCCCCGGTTGTTTCAACGCGAACAACTTTAAAATTTCAGGCGTCTTAAACGCACTCTTAATCGCCGCCTGAGTCGCGCTCTTAATCACCTCGAGTTCGTGTGTCAGCGTCACGTCCCCGGACGCCATTCTCGCGAGCGATGATTTAAACGTTTCCAACTGCGCCAGCGTTTCCGCTCGCGTTTCCTCGTATTCATCGTCGTCAAACTCCTGGTGGTCGTTCCAAACATTCAACTGTCAGTCTCCGCATCTTTCAATTCGTCCGTCCCGACGGACGCGATATTTCGTCGAACGAGCCCGCACCTCTTTCGCCTCCTCGAGATCGGCGAGTTGGGTGAGCAATCGCGCGATTTGGTCCTCCGCGTTCGCGCGTAATCTCGCCGTTTCGGATGACATCTTTCGTTTCTTGTACTAGCTTTTTCGTTGCGTCGCACACTGAAGACTTGTTTGTTTCTCGACACTCTTCGTCGACGACGTCGTTCAGAATGGCGATGGCGATGACGATGGCGGCGGTGCGCGCGTGCGCGGGCTCGACGTTTCGCGGTGGGTGTGGGTGTGGAGACGGAATCGCGTCGACGTCAGCGTCGGGCTCGGCGTCGGCGTCGAGAAACATTATTAATCCATCGAGCAAAACGCTGACGCGCGTGTTTACGACGACGCTCGTGCGTCGCTCGACCGTCGTCGCGACGGCGACGGATGGCGGCGAGAAAACACCATCGCCGTCGAGTGAAATCACGCAAGTCGACCGGGGGTACATGCGTCGAGCGCTGGAACTCGCGGCGAGAGCGACAGGCGACGTCTACCCGAACCCTCTCGTCGGTTGCGTTGTCGTCGATGCGGACCGCGACGTCGTCGTCGGTGAGGGTTATCATCCGAAAGCGGGCGAACCGCACGCTGAGGTTTTCGCGCTTCGCGCCGCGGGACATCTCGCCCGCGGGGCGACGGCGTACGTGACGCTCGAGCCGTGTAATCACTTTGGTAGGACGCCTCCGTGCGCTCGCGCGCTCGTGGACGCCGGCATTGCTCGCGTCGTCGTCGGTTTTGTCGACCCAGATCCGCGCGTTTCGGGCGGGGGGATTCAAACGTTATTAAACGCTGGCATTGACGTCGTCGTCGGGTGCGAGGAGAGCGCGTGTCGGGAAATCAACGCCGAGTTTATCGATAGACAATTGAAGCTTCGGGGCGAGTGAATCATCAGTTACCCGAAATCCAACCGCCAGTCGTTTTTAAAAGAAGAGCTACTACTACTAGGTACACGCACGCACGCATCGTCGTTATCACACTCATCGCCTCCCACACTGTAACAGCGACCCAGCGGAGAGAAACAACCCAAACAACGCCGACGAACCCACCGTCGCGCGTCCAATGTGTCTCACTTTGAGCAACCCGGGAACCTTGTACGCGAACGCTTCGTACGTCCCGTACACCGCACCGACGGCGCCACCGACGGCGCCACCGAGCATTGCGCCCGTGGTGACTCTATTGATGCAGTGTTTGTCCATTGCGGCGCGATTCACGACGACAGACGACGACAGACTAGGCGCCAGACAGTGCCGATGTTCGTGAAATTTCACGCACCTTCGTTGCAGGTTGTTTACTTGGAGTGTTGAGTGCAGTGAAGTTAAGGGCAGCAAAGGGTGTAGTGATTAAAAGGATTGGCGTACAGCAAATTGTGTTGTTGTATCGCATCTACGGTGACTATAGTAATAATGATTGCGATATTATTGGTACATGACGCATCCCGAGCGTACAGCTCGACCAATGAAGCTCGTCTTGAACGGCGGGCGAACGGGTCGCTCGCTCGCGCTCTCGCGCGGACGAGCAAACGGCGTCGCAGCCATTGGTTCGGATTGAAAATTGCCAACCGAACGCTTGTTTTTCATGTGGGTTTTCATTCGAAAGAATAATGGTGTTTCCTGATATCTTTTCTTCGTGTGTGGTGATTGATTGGATCCACAACATTACCGGTTTTGCACCAAGGTGCACGCCGGACGATCGTTTTGATAGACGAGGTCTTCAAGCTCCTTCTTGGTGGCGGTGCTCGTCATCTTCTCGCTCCAGACGTAGAAGCAATGGTACTTGGAGCAGAGGATACCGTTGAAATCGCAGGCACCAGCCATGGTGTACGCACCGGCATCCGGGAACATGAGCCAATCACCGTTGGATAACTCTGGTAAAGGAATGTTGCGCATGACGCAATCGAGCGAGTCGCACGTCGGCCCGTACACGGTGGAAGAGATCTTCTGCTTTTCAAACTCATCTTGGTGAGAGAGCGGAGCCACCTTGTTTGGTTGCAAAAAGTATGTCGGCAAATCGAGACCGTCGTAAATGATACCGTTGAAGGAGCCGTACAAACCGTCCGTGATGTAATAATCCATGTGGCGTTCACCGGCGTCGTTGGTGCCTTCGCGCTTGCCGTACACCAAGCAAGCCATGGTGACTGGGGCTTGGGCAAAGTATCGACCGGGTTCGTCGATGATTTGCAATCCCGGGAAGGTGCCGTCGTCCGGGAAAATCTCGTCGAGCGCTTCACGCACGCGATCAAAGTTGGACGGAGCTTCAGTCACAGTGCCATCCGGGTTGAAGGAACCCGTGAACCCACCGCCGAGATCGAGCAAGTGCATGTGGAAACCCATGGACACGGCTTGATCAAAGATTTGGCGAGCGTAAGAAATTGCGTTGCGGTAGGCATCCGGGTTTCTCGAAGAAGAACCGACGTGGAAAGACACACCCGCCAAGTCCAAGTTGAGCAACGCAGCGACAGAGAGAAGTTCCGGCACCTTGTCGAGCGGCGCGCCGTACTTGGCGCCGAGCGGCAAACGAGCCATCGGATCATCCGCACGAATGCGCAACACAAGCTTAACCTTCACTTTGGAGGCAAGAATCTTATGAAGCTCAGAGACGGAATCAAAGGTGGTATACGGCACGTCATGCTCGGCGATGCAACGCAAGTCGCACGGGCGCTTCACCGGGTGAGCCAAGATGATTCTTTCGCTCGGCACACCTAGAGAGGTGACGAGCTCGACTTCGCCTTGAGAAGCGCAGTCAAAACCCGCGCCCAACGCGGCGAGCGTGGAGATGATGCCGCGGTCTGGCAAGCACTTGACAGCGTAGTGCGGTCGCACTCTCGGCAACTTGACGCGATGGTAATCAAACAGTGCCTTGACGGTAGCGAGGTCGACAATGCAAAAGTTTTCCTCCAAGGAGTGCTTTTCGACGAGATCAGTGGCTCGCTGGTGCACGTCAGCCATTCTTCTCGACGCAATCGCCTCGACGGCGAAGGCGCCGCAAACGCCTTCGAGCGTCAACGCCTTGGGGTGCTCGGGCACTGGAACCTCAACCTCCGGTTCGTTTTGCAACGAATCCTTAAAGCCAATGGTGTGCGCGAGACCTTTGACATAGACCCCGAGCGCGGTCGGCACGTGGTCAGCCTCCGCCGCCGGCGCGAACGACTCAGAGAAGTCTTGCCCAGAGCCGTAGGTTGCCGCGCCCCGCGTGTTTCTTATGTTGTCCAGCGCCGCGACCAGATCCCGGTCTTGCACGCTGAACGACGCTCCAGAGCGCCTATAACGCGCTTGAAATCGTCTCGGCGCTTTGGCTTCGCGCGCCCCCTGCGTCATCGATACAAACCCCGCGATCGCTCGTCAGTCGTTTCGTCCAATCGTCACCCCTCTCTCGGAAAGCGCGTCAACAAGAACGACTAGCGAGCGCGCAACCGCGTACTCCCCACGCGCGCGTACGCCTCGCTCGACGCCCTTCACCGCCCACATCCGCGTCGAAACGGTGTCAAAATATTTTGTTTTCATCATTCTAAATCCTTCCGCATTCATCACGGCTCGCGCTCGCGTCACACCGGCGTCGAAGACGTCGTTTTACGCGTTTTCCGATGCTCGCAAACGAGAGCCGCCACGAAGGCAACAATCCGTCCCAACACTTTATGCTTCGCGTCGCGTCGCGACGTACCGTGGGCGCGTTCGCCTCACTGGAGGTTCGCTTAGTATCGATCACATTCGAGCTCGGGTATCGCACGTCCACGTCCATACCGCCCGGTGGCGGAGTGGTGCGACGCGTCTAGCACTGCGGACGCAAGCCCATCGGCATCGTGTTTCACGCGGCGAACCGACGCGTTTTTTCATCTCTACCGATATATAGGTAAACAGTAACGAACGAAGTGGGTGATGATAATTTTTGCTTTTTACAACTCGGGGGCACCTGTTCTCTGCGCCAGCGAACAACGGAAACTGTTATCTATCGACGCCTGCCGGATTCCAAATCCCCGGCGAGCGGACGCTCGAGACCGCTGCTGGAGCCGCCGGTGGGAGAGTCCTCGCCCCGGGCGCGGGCGGCGCAACAGGGAGGGAGTTCTTCTTCTTCGCCGGAACCGGCGCAGCAAGATGGGCGAACACCCGACGCGTCTGGGGCGCACCCGGCGCAGTCTTGCCTGTCGTTTGGAGAGGCGAAACTGCAGCACGCGGTGGTGTTCGCCACCACGGGGGCTTGGGAACCGAATACGATGTGGCCGAGCAGAAGGCCGACGATGACGGCGGAAAAGAGGGCGAAATGGTACGTCATCGAGACGAGCATGAGGAGATAGCCGGCTGTGATTTGGAAGCCGTAAATCATCGTGGCGTACACCCTAGACTTGGGTTCGGGGATGCTGTGGCAGTTGCAAAAGCCTGGATTCTGGAGCTTGCGTCGAATGGAAGCCAGGCCTTCGATGGAGGCGCCCAAGGCGACGGTGGCGAAAAAGCCCAGGGCGAACAACGCTGGAGTGTGCAGGGACCAGCTCTCAAAGAGGAGCGCCACGCACGGCGCGCTCGAGCCCGCGTTGACGTGGAATCCGTCCATGTACATTGTGGTGGGCGGGATATCTGTGTTACAGAAGCCCGTGTGTTCCTTCGTACCCGTTGCCGGACACTGAGCGCCGCACGAGGCACAGTGCGAGACGCCGTCCCACACGTTTCCGGTGGTCTGATCGACGCACTGCGCCGTGTCGTCGCACGCATCAGGCGCCTCGACGCACGCTAACCAGCAGTACACCTCACCGGCATTACACGTGTTGGAAGACGACAAGACGCGTCTGTTGGTGTCCACCGGGGTGAAATCCCTGGCGTCGTACACAGGCGAGGGACATGCCACCGCGGCCCATTTTTCATCCTCCGCGTCAGCACCCAGTCGCATCGCCGCCCGCGTCGCACCCGCGTGCCAAGTCCCGAACGACATGCCCGATTCCGGGTGCGCGTGCGAGCTCTCAGGAAGAACCATGCGACCGAACCACGCGCGGTCACCCGTGAGTCGCATCGCGTGTGTCGGCACCTTGATGAGCGCTTGCATCTCCGCGCTCAAACCGGGAACCCACACGCGCGCCGCCTCGCCGAGCATGACAATCATCCCATCGTCCGGCACATCCGGTTCGATGTCACCGATAAATAACCCTCGCGATCCACCCGCACCTGGTTTCTCGCCTCGCACGAGCGCCGGCGTCATCACGATGGCCACACCGACATCCGTGTGCGCGTGCTTACCCTCCAAATCCAAATCAACCGCGTTATCCTCCTCCTCAACCGTCGCCGCCGCCCCGTACGCGTGAAAGTGATCCAACGTCATGGATGACCTCGCGCTCGATTCATAAAACCCGCGCGTCGCGTTGTGAAACGCCGCATCCAACCGACGCAACGCCGCCAAAGCGACGACATCCGCCCCGTCGCGAATAGACTCCAAGTCCCCGCGCATCGCGTTCGCCCCCGCACTCCCCAACCCGGCGCACTCCGCTTCCATCTCCATCTTTAACCGCTCTTTCGCCTTGACCGCCACCGTCGTCCGAATCGCACCGTCGTGCGCGCGTTCCCACTCTTCGCTTCGCCACAACGTCGACTCGACGCCCTCAGCCTCGTCGGGGTCCTCCGCCCGTCGTCTCGCGCACGCCGAGAGCGCATCCAAGCCCCGTCGTCGCGCTTCGACGTAGGCGTGACTGATATCCCGCACCACCATCGCCCCCGCCGCGTCTTTTCCGATGAAGGCCCGTCGCACGACGTCGTCTGACTCTCCATCCATGAGCGCTCTCAGCGTCGTCATCGGCAACTCTTTCGCGAGCGCTCCCGACGCCATCGGAGCGACGACGCACGCGGCGACGACGACGACGACGCATCGCGCGACCGCACGACGGGCGTCGCGTCGACGGCGACGCATCGCGCGTATTTTATGCGATCTGAATTTCCCGCGCGACCGCGGGTTCCGTCGGCGTGCGTGTCTGGGGATAAAGTCCTGGAGGTCATTCCGTCCATCCGCGTTGGAGGAGTGGATACACTGGAGAGAGGATACACTGACGTCGTAGTCGTAGTCGTTACAACAGCGAGGCGATGGTACGGATATTGTGTACAAAAATGGGTGGACTCGATTGGTAGGGCGGAGACGGAGTAGATGCGGTTTCTAACCATCCATCCATCCGTCCGTCCGCGTGTCCTTCCGATTGATTGATTGACTGTCTGTCTGTCTTGACGCCATTCGTTGGTTCGACGCGGCGTGGAGCGGCGGGCGTCTCAGCGAGCCTCCGGGAAACTGCTGTCGGAGTCGACGACGTCGATGCCAGACGGGCCCTCTTGAGTAGTCTCTACTTCGGTGGTGGTGGTGGACGTGGTGATGGAGGATTTGTTGAGTTCCTCGGAAACCTTGTAGTACACCTGAGCGGTGCGAGACGGGGATAAGACGCGCATCTTGCACGCGCGAGACGGTTGCTCGTACGGGCCGACCCAGGATGGCGGACCGTCGGGTTCGGTGAAGTGATCGACGCCGAAGCCGCAGCGGGAAGAACCGCCGAAAGCTTGGGCGTCGGTGTCGAGGGCGAGTCTGTACTTGCCGGCTTCTGGGACACCGATTTCGAGGCCTTCGTAGGACTCGGTGGGGTGGAAGTTGAAGACGAAGACGAGCGGACCGCGCTCAAAGACGAGGAGCTTGCGTGCGTCGTCGGCGGTGCTCACGTGTTGATGGGCGGCGCCGATGTAATTGTACACGTCATCGAGCTCGAGCATCGACTTGTCGAAAGCCAAGAGGTCAGAGTAGCGGAGGTGGTCCGCGTCAGCCAAGTCCCAGCGTCTTCGGCAGAAATCATGGCTCCAGCCATTGCCTTCGCGGGGAAAGTCCACCCACTCGGGGTGGCCGAACTCGTTACCCATGAACGTGAGGTAGCCTTCGCCGCCGAGGGAAGCGGTGGCCAATCTAAGCATTTTATGGAGTGCGATGCCTCGATCAATCACGACGGATGGCTCGTTGAGCTTGGACATGCCGTCGTACATCTCCGAGTCCATGAGCCAAAAGGCGGTCGTCTTATCGCCGACGATGGATTGATCGTGAGACTCGACGTATCCAATCGCCTTTTCGGTGTAGCGTCGGTTACAGAGAGTGCTCACCATTTCGAACGGGCTCCAGTCCTCGTCACGGCGTTCCTTCAAGTACTTGACCCAAAAGTCTGGAATGGACATGGCGAGACGCGCGTCAAAGCCAATGCCACCCTTGGAGATGGGCAAGCAGAGCGTCGGCATGCCGCTGACGTCTTCGGCGATGACTTCAATCTCTGGGTAGAGCGAATGAAGCATGTCGTTGGCGAGCATGAGATACACCACTGCATCGACGTTGGTGGACATGGAGAAGTACTGATCGTACTCGCCGGAGAACTCCATTTGCAAACCGTGGTGGTGGTACAGCATGGAGGTGACGCCGTCAAAGCGGAAACCGTCGAATTGGTACTCATCCACCCAGTAGCGCAAGTTGGACATGAGGTAGCGCATGACTTCCCAGTTGTCGTACTTGTACAGTCTAGAGTCCCAGAGCCAGTGGTAACCGGCTTCACCCTCGCCAAAGTACGAGTCATCGGCGCGTTGGCCAAAGTCAAAGCCCGCGATGCCATCTTGGGTGTTACTGGATGCGTGAGAGTGGACGATGTCCAGGAGGACTCGCAAACCGAGCCCGTGCGCCTTGTCAACGAGGTACTTCAAGTCTTCAGGCGTGCCGCAACGAGAAGAAACGGCGAATGGATTCGTGACGTGATATCCGAACGAGCCGTAGTACGCGTGTTCCATCACCGCCATGAGTTGCACGGTGTTGTACCCACCCGCGGCAACGCGTGGCAGGACGTCATCGGCAAACTCGCGATACGACGCCACCTTGCCTTCGTTGGAGCTCATGCCGACATGCGCTTCGTAAATGCGCGACGCCTGCGGCTTCTTTGGCGCCTTGTTTTTGAACGAAAACTTTTCCTCCGGCGCCCAGTAGATACCGTCGTACGCCGCGCCCATGACGCCTTGTTCCACCGTCGCTCGGCGGCACCACGCCGGGATGCGATCGAGCTGCGCCCCGTCAGAAGTGAAAATTCTCACCTTCACCTTGGATCCGTGCTCGATCGCCCCCTTTGGAAGCTTCACTTCAAACGTTCCAAACTCATCTCGAGTCATCGGCGTCGCTTCAGCGTTCCATCCGTTGAAATCACCAATCAAAGCGACGTGCGCCGCCGCCGGAGCCCACTCACGAAACATAATCTCACCCGTGGATGAATCCGTGGTGAAACCGTATCGCTCGTACCCACGCGAGAACGCCTCGAGCGATCCTTCCGCAGATTCAATCGCCTTCTTCCTCTCCGCATAAGTCGCGTATCGATACGCCAGGTGATCGCCGTGCGGTTCGAGTTTCGGGTCCAGTTGCGTCGCCTCAGTTCCCGGTCGAAATCCACCACTTTCGTCAACCATCGCCGGCGTCGGCGATGGCGATTCTTCCATCGGCGTCGCCGCCTCGACGACGCCACCACCACCGCTAGCCATTTCCATGTCTTCCCAATCGCCTTCGCTCGCTCGCGCGATCGTCATCGTCGTCTTTGTCGTCGCGTTGAAGAAGCGTCGTTCCGTCGCCAGCGCTGTCCTTCGCGCCGATACTGATGAAGAAGATCCTTTCGCCAGAGTCGTCGTGCGTCCGTGAATGGTCGTCGCACGCATGGTAGGTTTTACGTGTGCTTTTGCTTGTCAACCGTGTGTGCGTCCACGCGCAGACGTCCCGAGCACAGACCCGCGCGTCGTCGTGTGCCGAACCGATCGCCAATTCAACCGTCAGCCGTTCCGGTTGCGCGCTTGACCGCGGTGCCGCTATTGTGGATGTTCTTTTGCTATCTTCGTGTTCTGTACTTTCTTGTGATAGTTCATATGTGACGTTAAGTATGAACACGCGTTGATCACAGTATTGTAGACCCGGAAGGAGGTTCTATTTCAGGGTTAGGGTTGTCCGAACCCTCGATCTTCGTACTATAAATGCTTGGGAAGGTATGTAAAGTTCTAAAAGACGTTGTATGTTTTGGAGAAGGTGCTCTGAGAACGCGCGAGACGCGCGGCGCGATAGCGCGACGGTCGACCGAGGGCGCGTCGGCGACGAGGCGCGAAACGCACCGCGAGGACGACGTTGACGACAGTGATGATGACGATGAGTACGCCGCGAGCGACGCGCGTGCGGTCGATGTGTGCGACGAGTCGAGGACCGCCGAGACGCGTTCAAATGACGAAGACGCCGACGGTGACGCGCGCGGCTTCGGTGTCGCGCGGTTCGACGATGACGGTGAGTATAGCGAAAAGCGGTCGTCGGGCGATGATGACGTCGACCCGCGCGGGGGCCTACGATGCGTTTCGGGCGGGTATGAGCGAGGACGACCGCGAGGCGATCGCCGAGGCGTGGGATAAGATTATGCGCTGGGCGCACTTTGTCGAATCAGCGAAGTCGAAGGACGAGAGCGTGCTTCGAAGGGCGAAAAAAGTTGCCATCATGGGTGGTGGAAGCTTTGGAACGGCGATGGGGACGCTCTTGGCGAGGAATAAGGAGGATTTAGATGTGGTTATTTTGATGAGAAACGCCGACGACGCCAAGGCGCTCAACGAGCAACACAGAAATGTCAAGTATTTGCCAATGTATGACCTTCCGAAACAGATTAGAGCGACAACGGATGCGGCCGATGCGTTATCAGAGTGTGATTTCATCATCCACGCCGTACCGGTGCAGCAGTCCAGACAGTTTTTGGAAGGGGTGAAGGATTTCATCGATCCAAAGACGCCGATGTTGTGCCTGAGCAAGGGGTTGGAAGTGGGCTCTTGCGAGCTCATGAGCGAAGTGATTCCCGGAGGGCTGGGTCGCAATCAACCCCTCGCCGTGCTCTCAGGCCCGACGTTTGCCGTCGAGCTCATGCAAGGGCTTCCGACGACCATCGTCGCGGCGAGTGACGATGAACAACTGGCCATTCAGGTGCAGCAACTCTTTGGCTCGTCGTGCTTGCGCGTTAACACGAGCACGGATGTCACTGGGGTTGAGCTCTCAGGTGCGATGAAGAACGTGCTTGCGATCGCTGCGGGTATCGTCGAAGGTCTTGAGCTCGGGAACAACGCGATGGCGGCGCTCGTCGCACAGGGGGTGGCTGAAATTCGTTGGCTTGCGGGTAAAATGGGCGCACGTTCAGAAACTTTGGCGGGGGTGAGCGGTACCGGCGACATCATGTTGACATGTTTCGTCAACTTGAGCCGTAACCGCACGGTTGGTGTGCGACTCGGGGCGGGTGAATCGTTGGAGGAAATTCTCGGTTCTATGAACCAGGTTGCGGAGGGTGTAGCCACCGCCGCCGCCGTGGTTCAGCTCGCGCGACGATACAGAGTTTCTCTTCCGGTGCTCACCGCCGTCGCGAGCATCCTTGACGGCGACATGGGAGCCAAGGAAGCGGTCGATAAGATTATGAACTTGCCGCAAGTGCCCGAAGTGTAGAATTTGATAATAAACATTCATTAATGCGATGCATGAATAAATTAGTCATCGTGACAGAGTCAAGAATCGTTAAAGGCTACGCGTCTTCGCGGAAAATCGTACACTATTTGTTTCTTACCGAGCAATCGAGCGCATATCATCCCGCAGCTGTGCTCGGAAAGACTGAAGCCCGGACCATATGCGAGGAGCGTATCAATCTCTTCGAATCGAACGCTTTCCCCGTTGGCACCTTTGTCAGCCAGCTCCAACCAGTCCATTGTGGTGCGATACGTCATGGTCGCTCCGGCGTCCTCGCCGTTTGCACCGCTCACTCCACGCACGCGACTGGAGATGCGTTTCTCCATCGGTCCAAGCATATTGGCCAATCCCAACGCTTCAACCGCTTTTGAGTGGAAGATGACGTCCGCGCCGCCTGCACCGCTGTCAATCATAAAAATGTTTGGCTGAGACTTTTGTGCGTCATCAACGCCAGAAAAGGTTGCGGCGATATGAGGTACGTTAGATACCAACCGTAAGTCCTGCCACGCCCAATTTTCGTCGACACTCGTGGAATCGCAGTAAATGTCGACACTCTTACCACCCTCCGAAACGGCCAAGATTGCGCTCTTGAACGCATCGAAACCGATGATGCCCGCAACTGGTTTCTTTGAGCCGCTCACGATGCCGTCGAGCGACATCTCCATAAACACGGGCTTGTCGAGAATCAGAGGACCGAGTCTGAGTTCTTTGCCACGACGAAACACGGCTGGAATACGTCCAGAGACACCCGAGACGTGAACTTCGCCGAAACCACGGAGACCGAGCGCTTTCGCGGCACGAGGGGTGATGACGAGACCGCTTGCGCCCGTGTCAAGAATAAATGGTCCCACCTTCTCGCCATCAATTACGGGCTCAACCAGCACGTGCGCCGACGATGCGTAGCTCGTTTCCACTTTTGACTCAGCTTGTGGATCGAATCTGATCATTGGCGACGGCGTTTGCGGTTTCTCAAAAATCGAGCGCCCCTCCTTCGATCGTCCAACCGACAACCCCTTCACGCGGTACACTTGCACCCCTCCATTCGTCCCGTAGAGCTTTGACACCGCCGGATACACCACGCCGCTCGCATCCACCGTCCATTCATCGTATTTCCACACGTCTTCGTCTCCACAGAGCGCGACGGCGTACTCTTTCGGAAGAAACGTGTCGGCGTCAAGCGTCAAACGACTCGTCACTTTTCCCGTTCGCAACTTCAATCCCAGCACGCACTCATCCACGTTTTCGCTCTCCATCATCTCCACGTCTAAATAATCCCCCAAACACTCCTCACTCACCCAATACCCAGACCTCACCCACGCCATCAGAGCCGCGGCTTCGGCGTCGTCTAAATCCAACGACTGCGCATGTCCGCTAAAATCCAACTCCCAACACTCCCCGCGTCGTCCTTTCGCCCGCCCACTCACGTAACACAGCTCTGCATTCATCGTCTCTTCCACGAACGCCTCTCCATCGACTCGCAGGTACCACTTGGCGGGCATTCCCAGGTGTTCGCCGTCGCCCCAGAGCGCGTGCGCGCTCTCAAAGTTTTCTCTCACGCGCTCCCTCGCCCGCGAGAGCGCGTCTTCGAGATCACCGCGCGACGCCGCGCGCGGCGTGACGCGACGTCGGGGCGTCCGGTGACACCCACGCCGTCGATGCGCGACGTCGCCGAGGGGTGCGACCGCCGTCGACGCGAGCATCGCCGCTGACTTTGAATCAGCCTGATTCACTGCGTGGGCGTCTCGCTCTGGCGTCGTCACTCGCTCTCGCGCGCGCGCGGTCGACGCCGAAAGTTTCCGTCCGCGTGGTCGTCTCGCGTCGACATGGACGTAGCCAATCTGATGTTTGCGTCGGTGAAAACAGAGCTCGACGGGGAGGACGCGCGAGTCGACGCGGGCGCGGGCGTCGTCGGTGGAGAATTGATGACGAGCGTTGGACTCGCGGAAGAGAAACCGACGACAACGACGACGACGACGACAACGACGGGAGCGGCGAACGAGGAGGGAGACGAACCCGCGCGTGGACCGGTGAGTAGTGAACGCGACGTCGCGCTTCGCGGTTTGATGCGGGTGAGGCTCGGGTTGGAACCGGGAAACAACGGTGGGTTCGCGAGCGAAGGCGACGGCGACACCGAGGCGTTGAAGCCGAAGGATGAAGGCGGCGAGGAAGAAAGGGCGACGGCGACAATGACGCAACGGCAACTCGTGGAGAGACGGTTAAAGCGCATGCGTGAGCTCAGAGCGCTGTATAGAAATCAGTACTTTGTGCTCTTGGAGGAACTCAGACGGAAGCACAGAAGGTTCGAGTTGGAAAGAGGTCACGGTGGGTCACGGGAGGCAGAGTCCGAGGCGAGCCTGGCGAGGGAGACCCTGGGCTTACCGAAGGCGTGCGTCGTCGATGGGTGCAACGCGCGACCGATGCCGTGCGCGCATCACTGTTTCACGCACATTACGCTCGATAAGGAACAGAAATTGTATCGAAGGGCGGCGCCGTAGACGCGTAGACGCTCGGTAGAAAACTTGTAATAGAGACGATAGCGTCGATGTAACACCAGTGCAGACAGTGAAAGTCAAACGGTACAACGAAGATAATACGTATCGTGTCGCTGTCGGTTCGGCAAGTTGAAAGAAGACGAACCGACGCTCGCCAAGATACTCAAGGCACTTACGTGCACGGTTTCAGCTGAGTTGCCATTGTTTGACTCGCGCTCGAATCACTCAGTGACGACGTGACGAAGACGATGGCGACGATGAGAAATCACGGCGTCACGTTGAAATCTTCTCCATTGGTTCGCACGGCGACTCTGCGAAGCCGCGCGTCGCGACGTCGTGTCGGTGGTGCGTTTCAACGCGACGTGACGTCGATGGCGTCGGAGTCTTCACAAACATCAGCATCTTCTTCGAGCGCGACAGCGCCGCGCGTCGTCGTTCTCGGCGGTGGGTTCGGTGGATTGTACACCGCCCTTCGTCTCGACTCTCTCGAGTGGCCCGAGGGTAAAAGACCAACGGTGACGGTGGTGGACAAGAGCGAAAACTTTGTCTTTAAACCGATGCTGTACGAGCTCGTCAACGAAACCATGGAACCGTGGGAGGTCGCGCCGTCGTTTAAGGACCTCTTGACGTCGACGAGGGTTGAATTCGCGCTCGGTACCGCGCAGGAATTTACCCCAGATGCGCTCGGGGCGATGGTAGACGGCACGCCGGTGAGCTCAGAGGGTGGCGTGTGCGCATTGAGCGACGGGAGAACGCTCGAGTACGATTATCTCGTCTTGGCGTTGGGAACGTCGACGAGCGATGGTGGAGTTCGAGGGGCGAAGGAGTGCGCGATCGCGTTGAACACGGCGAAAGATGCGATGAAAATCACAGATGCGTTGAAGGCGGCGGAGATGCGCGGAGATCGGGCGAGAGTAGCTGTCATCGGGGGCGGGTTGTCGGGCGTCGAGTTGGCCACCGTTGTAGCCGAGCGATTAAACACCAAGCGCGAGGGTTCTTCGGGTGGTGACGTCGATGTGATCACGCCGAGAGGTGAAGTGATGGCGACGGCGCCTCTCGGACAACGCGAGGCGGCGACGCGGGTATTGGAGAAGGCGCGGGTGAACGTTGTGAGTGGTCGGGTGATGGAATTGACTAAGTCGACTAGCGCAGAGGATGGCCGAGCATCCGCAACGGCGAGCGTGAAGATTGCATACGAGAACGGACGAGTGGACGAACGAGAGTACGATGTCGTGTGCTGGACGGTCGGACAGCGTGCGGAAACGCCCGCGGATTGGCCCGTGGCGACGACGAGCGCGAAGAAGATTAAGACGGATGCCACGCTTCGCGTCAATGGACACTCGAGAATTTACGCTGTCGGCGACGCTTCTTCGAGTTCGGCGGAAATCATGGAAGCCGACTGGAACGAATTACCATCGACGGCACAGGTTGCTTTTCAGCAAGCCGATTACGCGGCGTGGAACATTTGGGCGTCGATAAACGATAGAACGCCGCTTCCTTTCCGTTACCAACACCTTGGCGACATGATGGTGCTCGGCAGTCTCGACGCCGCCGTCGCCTTTCCTGTGGGCGATATCACCCTCGAAGGCCCCGCCGCGGCTGCTTTGAGACGATTGGCATACCTTTACAGAATGCCTACGAACGAACACCGCGTCAAGCTCGCGACAAAATGGATCAGTG
>Ga0255781_10000741_pt1 | contig 26357 bp, 39 predicted proteins | sample 101ome_21_FD_179979 | JGI IMG/M metagenome (GOLD analysis project Ga0255781, IMG submission 179979) | Coastal salt marsh microbial communities from the Groves Creek Marsh, Skidaway Island, Georgia - 101413BT metaG (version 2) | ecosystem: Environmental > Aquatic > Marine > Intertidal zone >... | reverse complement strand
GATCGAACGCCCGGCCAAATGTCTTTACTACGCCAGCCTCTGCCTGTTCTGGTGCCATCAATGCTGTGAGACCCAAAGCCCCCGCTGCGGAACCACCAAGAATGTTAGAGCCTTTGTATTCAGGGTCGAATGCGGCACTTAGCCTAGATCGTATGTTTTGTGGGTTAACTATTGCCGCTATATCAGATGGATCATTAAACAAGGGATCATAGTACGCAGGATCTACTAAATTACGAATTACTACGTCCTTACCTCCAGCGCCTGCTATCGCTCTGTCCACATAATCACTGCGATCGATTCGATCGTTAAATCGATCAACTTTGTCTAAAAATGCAAATTGCTGGTCTTCTGACATTTCATCGAAGTTTGCGGGTATTGGCTTACCACGCTCAACAAAATCCGATTTGATCAATAACGGCATTAAATTTGCGCCTTCGCCTTGCGCATAACCTTTTGCTACAAATGGCATATCAGAAGCAAAAATAGCATCGCCTTCTGATTTACTCAGACCCCTATCGAAATTTAAAACATTTCTATTTGTGCCGTGGTAAAAAACCTGCGGGTCGTAGCCTTGCTCTGCTGCACGCTCCATACGAGAGGCGTAATCCATCGGTAACTCGCCAGACGCGATTCTTTGCGCTACCTCTTCGGGATAGCCTGCTTTAATTAGGTTGCCTAATATGCCAGCCTCTGCCTCTTCAGGTGCAGCCAATAGTCCAGCGCCTACTGCCGCTGTAGCAGCTCCGCCAAGAATGTTAGAGCCTTTGTATTCAGGGTCAAAAGCGGCGAACAGAGAGCGGACGTTGCGAGGGTCGAACGTAGATCGCTCTACTAACGCTCCTGTTACATCTCTGACTTCAGCGCCCGCTTTTCCTGCGTCGAGCAGCTCCTGTGTAAGTTCGCTCGCTACTTCAGGGTTTTGCCGTATTTGATTTGCTAAATTGACTTTATCTGCTAGATCAAATTGCTGGTATTCACCAGCGCGCGTTAATAACGGCATCACATTGGGGCTTGAGTAATCGCCTGCAATGTTTCTTTCTCGTGGTGGAGCCATATTCGCATATGACGATGCAAGTCGCGCTTCTGGCGTTGTGTACACGCCCTGACCAACATAGCCGGGATCTCGCTCCCCTAATAAGCCTTTGCGGAACGCAACGATATCGTCTGACGTTCCATGAAGCTGCACATCAGTAGGGTCGAAGCCCATAGCCTCAGCACGCTGCATGCGAGAGGCTGTGTCCATAGGAAGGTCGCCGGTAGCAATACGCTCAGCTACCTCACGCGGGTAACCGAACTGAACTAATTCATCGACAGCTTTAGTTAATGCAGACAGCAGAGCCATAGAGCCTCCAATGTGAAGCCTCGATTATATCAAACAATACCCTGTAAGTTCCTACGGATAGGCTCACCCCAATCTGAGGTCTTCCTATACCCGATAGCGAGATAGCGGAATGCATCCGCACAGTGTGATGTCCAGTCGTGTAAAGGCCGCTCATTCCAGACCATCATCGTCTCGTTATACTGCCGGCGATACTGCCTGAGACAATCAATACCCTTCTCGCACTTATCTTTGTCGAAGTAACAAAGATCAAGCATCGACCTCACAGCCTGGATGCCATCATCTACGTTGAGCTGCGGAGCGATCTGTACCGGCCTAACACCTAAGTTATCCAGAACCTCAAGTCGTGACCGGCCACTGCCTAGCTCTCTTACTCGTACATCGTGCGGAAGGATGTGCTGGTCATACACGTAGCCTTTCTCTTGCAGAATGCGCGCGTAGTGATCCAAACCCACACCGGCGTTCTCGTAGTAATCAATGAGCCTGACTTCTGGGCCTACAAACTGCGCAAACCAGATAGCCGTAGAGTCGCCTACACCTAAATCCCACGCCGTCACCACGCCCACTGAGCGCTCGTATGGCACACGATCTATCCTGTTCTCGTGTAGGGCGTTAGCCATCTCCTGCGTGTAATACGCGCCTTCTGAGAAGATCCTGAAGTCACCTTCCCATATATGATCATAGACATCTGGGCGTTTTTTGAGGTCTTGTTGGCGTTCTTGTTCGAGTACATCAGGGAACCACGGATTATCCCGCCAGTTCATCTCAACAATCTTGCACTGCTCAGGTGTATTTACTCGGAACCTAGCGTGAGTAGCAGAGTGTTTGTTCTCAGGGTTCCACGTAACCCATATCTCAGAGTCGTCTTCCCGAACAGTAGGGATAAGCTTTTGCCAAGCTGTCTCAGTAACCGTTTCTGCCTCGTCTACCCAGCACAGAAGGATGCGGGCCTTAGACTTAATGCTATCGAGGTTCCTACGCAGGCCGGCAAAGACGTAAGTAATGCGGCCATCCTTAGACCGGATGTACTTCTCACCTATCTCGTAGTAATCATCTAAACATGGGACAGAGCGTATAGCTGACTTCACCTCTTCCATAGAGGATTCATCGAGAGAGTTTAGGTGTTCACGAGCACAGAGTATCTGACCTTGCTTGCCTGCTACGCCCCAACGCATGCCCCACACGGCAGTCATTAAAGCGAATGAGCGAGTCTTAGCGCTTCCCCGGCCACCGTATGAGCAACGGTATCTAGCCTCACCTGTAAAGAGGTCGGCTAGTTTAGGCGGTAGTTCAATCGAGACCTTTTGCGACAAGTTCAATCACCATTGGTGGAGTCATGGAACCATCGCTACTAGAGAGATCAGCGTCAACTTGCTTGAGGTCAGGTAGCGTCTTTGCGAGCATCTTAAGCCTTAGTTCGGCCTGAGTCTTCTTCTGCTGCACCTTGGCTGCGAAGTGCTCGTCTTTTTCAGGGTCCAGATCACCGATTTGATCAATTAAATCAAATATATACTCTGCCTTACCCCTGATGCTTAATGCGCGTCTGTTCTCTTCATCCTTAACAGCGCGAATCTTGTGCCGCCTAGTTGTTGCCACTGTTTCATTCCTCGTCTGGGTGCGGTATTGAGTCGGCCCAGTACAGCCCCATGCTGTGTCCTGCTCGTATCTCACCGTCCATAATGTCAGTAGCAGTAAGAGGCCACGACTCGACTGTCATATCGTCGAACGCGACCAATACGGTTTTTTCTTCTGCGGGCATGTTGCCTTGCTCAATAACACGCCACTCTATCGTAACCACTTGCAGCATTGCCCCCGCCTCACTGCTAATGACCCTGATATTTTACTCTATTCAGCGACCTCTTCAACATATTGTGGATTAGGTGTGTATATCGACTCACCATATAGATCAAACTGCCGCAGATACTTCCTCATCGTGTCGTAGTGAACACCGTATGCCTGTGACAGCGACCAAGCGTCTACACCTCGATCATAAAGCCTCTTGGCCTCCGACATATCTTCCTTCGATATCTTCACACTGCACCCCCAGGTTTTTGTAATCAGGCCACAAGCCCTTGCAGACCATTTCGTAGTAAAAAGCTTCTGCGGCTAACTCATCTTCGTAGTCGTTACGCCCCACTAAGCCCACAAGAAATACCACCAAAATAATAGCAGTGATAATAACTGCCCAACTATCTGTTGAAAGCTCTTTCATGCTTCTGCCTCTTTTATTGCTTTATCAATAAGCTCAGGTATCTGCGGTACAACTGCATTGCCTAACCCCATTGTACTTCTCCCTTGAATTGAAAAATGGTGATGCGTTCTGGTGACAAGTGCATCAGGCTCCGAGTCTAAGTCAGGAAGCGAGCGAGTCGCGGTGCAACTCAGTGGCTTCGCGTGATGCAGCCATCAAGTTGTTTCCACCATACGGTCGATATGTAACTTCGCCGTTGGTGTACACCCACACGTTGCGCTTGCCAGGTTCGGCAAGGTAACCGTAAGTCCATTGGCCCGCTCTGCCCTTGGGGACAAAGCTTTGCATTTAGTTATTTCCTCCCTTGGTAAAGGCCGCTTATGCGGCCCCATAAAATGCAACTTCTTGCTCGTCATACTGCAAATAATCGCAATCGTTAGCCACCCACGCCTGCGAGCCATAAGCTGGATCAGCTTCAAACCAATGCTCGTTATCACCTGCAAGTAAAGACTCTAACCAAGCACCACCATCAACTTCTTTACCAAGCCAATCAACACTGCCGATTTTTGCACCTACTTTGCGACGAAATACCTCAGCCTGCTGAAGCGTTGCAAACTCCCAGCGATGCGCGAAGCGCTGACCGTTCTCTGCTTCGAGCGCAAGAAAAAATCGAAACTCTGATGCAGGGCACTCTGCATCGTCATCGAAACAACCAACTTCGTAATAACGCTCAATTGCAGCTTTGTTAATATCGAACCCGTCAACTGAAATAAATGCCTTCATTTTGTCTCTCCCGTTGATGCCGGGACATCCCCGACACAATTAAGATAACAAGATGTGTTATTGCACACAAGCTTTTCCGACTTGTTTTGTCGCTTTTGTCGGTTTTCATTAGGGGCAAGAAGTTGGGGTGTTAATCACCCTGTAGGTGCTCGCTTCGTTATCGAGCTGGGTAGTGTTTTGCCATCTCGAGTGCTCGCGCGTTTTCCAGCTTGTTGATAGCACAAAGATCGAGATACTCAGACTCTGTGAGTCCTTTCAGACGCCCAACAAGAACACACACTGCTTGCAGGTTCTCGATGTGCTTATAGCCGTTGCGAGTACAAAACATGGCACGCTTTACTGTCGTACACATAGTCACCTCCCATAAAGGCAACTCTATTATACTACAGTTTATGTTATGGCTCTAAGCCAGCCAGGCGTTGCTCTTGCTCTTTGATTCGCTTCTTGTAATCCGCAATCAGGTCTTCCAGCTCTAGCGCTGTGAACTTGCGAGGTTGATGCTTAGAGGCAACCAGCTCACGCATTGCGTCAAGACCGTAGGTGTCGATCATAAAAACCGAGTAACTATCAAGGTTGCCGTTGTTAAACCCATTGCAGCCTTTGCATTGCGGGTGGATGTTTTCTTCTACTAACAACGTGGCATTATGCCTGCGACTCACAAAGTGCCCGCCGTCCATATACTTATAAAACTCTACCTTCCCACACGTCACACACTCACACATGCCCTCGTCATTGGCATACTTCATGCGTACAAGCTTCTGAAGCAGTGTTGCGGCTTCGTCTTTAAGCTTGGCCGTTGTCTTTGGCTTTCGCGGTGGCAATGGTGAACTTCCTCTCTCGCAGTATGGCCTTCTCAAACATCCCGCACTTGCACAGCCAGCCACGTAGGTAGTTTGGCTCCGCCAGGGTGAATAATGGCTCCATGCGCTCGCTACATTTAATGCACCGCTGTTGCGGGATACGTGTGGTACTCATCGACTAAATCAGTTTCCCCCGTGAGCGCCGTAAACCACAGCTCCCCAAACGCATCGACGTCCATGTCTATGGTTACTGGCTCAACAAATGGCTCAGCGTAGACGTCTGTGTAGTCTGGGTTTTCTCTGTTCGTAACGGCACCGCCTATCTTGTTTATAAGTAATACGACCGATCCCCCTCTTGCCATAGGCACAATGATTAGATCGATCATAGGCAGTCTCACTTTGTAATCATTTTATATGAGATCGTATTATACGCTACTTGACCGTACTCTTTGTGGTACGTGATGACATTTGCTTCACGACCGCTTAGCCAGCCACCACGACTACTATAAGCGTCGGCGCTTGCTAGTGTCCTGTGCTGCTCCACGACCATGAGGTTTGTTTCCTTCTTATCAATTGAGTGGTAATGGCCCATGTGTGCATACGCGTGCTCTGTCCTGCCGAAGACCTCCCGGTACTTTGCTGCAAACACGGTGTCTACGTTCGCCACCTTGCGCTTGTGCCCGTGATGAAAGAACAGGGCCGTCTTACCAAACTCAAAACAGTAATAAGTGTCCGCCGTGTCATCGATGATTACCCGTGGCTCTTTTTCGTACAGGGCCGTCAAAAGCTCTCGCATCCAGATAGCAGAAAACGGGTCATGGTTGGCATCGCACCACTTGATATGCACGGTCTTATGCTTTTCTAAGAGCATCTTAATGATGCGCCGGGTTACACGGATCGTCGCACGCACAATCTTGAAGTTGCGCGAATCGCTATCTAATAGATGTTTGGAAGCCTGGGTGAGTGGCTCGTAGTCGTAGTGCGCGAAGTCACCTAATTGAGCATAGACCGCCGTGTCCGCTTCTGGACTAATCCTGATGGCCTCAGCAAACCAGTTAACCAAAGTCTCTTCTGCAATCTTCAGATCCCAGTCGCCGTTTTGCGTCTGACCGGATGCATTTACCTCGTCTTTATCAGCAAGCATGCCCATGTGATAGTCGGTGATCACAAAGCAGTTGCATAAGTGGTCTGCCTTTATTTTAGGTGCCTTTGTAGGTTTGACCGGCTCAATCTCGTCGGCCATGCCTTTGACAATTTCGCGCATGACCTCTAATTGCTTCTCAGTGTCTGCGCGTGTCTTAACCCACGTCATTACCGGCTTATTGTCGGCGTCGTAAAGAATAGACTCGCCCCGGATGACCTGACCTTCAGGTACGGGGTTCACTTGGTCATGTCGCGGTGAAAAGCCTTGCAGTGCGCTTTTTTTAACGACTGTGTTTAGTCGCTCTTTAATCGTGGCGCGATTTACATGAAGCAGCTCAGCGGCCCTGTGCAACGAATACCCTTGCATCCAGCACATCTCTGCGGCTTCTTTTTGTTTTTCTGTTAAATGTATCTTTTCTAGTATTTGTTCTGTTTCATTAGCCGTAAACGCTTTTGCTAAATTCCGCATCATCTCCCCCCAGAGAAATCAGCGACCAAACCTCACATCAATGTCTTTTGTTTCGGCTAGGTGCTTAGCAATGACTCGATACACGTCGTCAACATCGTGCATCTTTAGTTGCGTCACTGATTTTTTGTTGAACATTGCCGTTTGCACAGGACGCCAGATAATCTCCTTTACCAGCACGCCTGTCGGCTCTATAGGCAGTGTTACTACCTGCTGCATGTCGTGACCGCTTGCCGCAAGGGCGCGCGCTATGTCATCACAATATGCATGGATGGCCTTCATCTGTTGTGAAGTTAGTTTAGGCTCTAGGATCTCGTAAACCTTGCCGGCATCACGGTGCTCCATGATGTATTGGCAAAACTGCTCAGCCTGGTACTTGTTATTAACGATCCAGCGCTGGCTCACGTTCTATCCTCTCACCTTGATTAGTAAAACACCGGCCAAACTTATTCAAAAAGTGCTCTTGGTGCCGGCCTGTGAAGTCGTGAGTAAGCTCATCATCAAAGCTCATGTCGCGTGTTCGCTCGATTTTACCATCTTTTGGCGTGCTTTTGCCGACAAACGGTGAGCCTCCACTATCGTTAGCGCGCTTGAGCCAGTTAACACAAAAACGAGCGCCGTTTACTTTCCGCTTTCCAGGATTCGCATCAGCCCAATTGGCTATGGCCTCCAGCTCTTTATGCACGTCGATATTTTCGTAGGCTCTCTGCCACTTAATAATTTGCTGATCGCTTGGCTCGAAGTACGTGCCGTCTTTTAGAATGATCAATGAAACCTCTCCTCAAACGCTTCAGCTAAAATTTTTATTGCTTCGGCTGGCTCTTCGATATCGGAAACTTTTACAAACTCGATACAGACAGCCTCACCCCCCATTTCTTGCCAGGCGTCGCTGTACAGCTCAGTTAAGTCATATATCCAATCTTTGAGAAGATCAGCACGCAGCATTGGATGCAAACTGTCCCAGCGATCGCTAGTCAGCACCTCGCCTTCACCGTCAAACTCGTTGAGTCTTAATCTTATGTCTTTTGTGAACTTCATACGTTCTCCTTTTTTTTAGACAATAGTGGTCATTAGAGGGCTATGGGTGACCCTACATAAACCATAGCGCGCTTTGCGCCAACTCATTTCCCAGTACAACAACAGTCATCAGCAAACATTTTTAACAGTGGGTATCTCTGTTACGGCTGCTAAAACCGCCCCTTATAGTCACCAATACGCTGTTTATTCCCGCCCTCAAAGGTCGTTGTCGTAAATCTGGCTTTCTTGAGCGCCTGCACCATGCGACAGGTCTATTTGAAGAGGCTCGACTCTTGCCGAGCAAAAGGAAGGTAATTAATCCTACTAGTAACACTTCGTAACGAGTTGTAACGAGTTGTAACGTGTCGTAGAATAACTACGTTCTTTTTGTTCGACACTTAAAGAATACCACAGACTTCGCTATCAAGGTCAAGTGGCTCCCTGGCCCCTCTATTCGAGGGGCTTTTTATTTACCAGATGATAAGTTGCATACCGCTTGCCGTTCTTCACGGTAACCTCTGTGTGGATCGTATAGCCCTGCATCCTTAAGTCATTGATGCGAGCAGCAAGCCGAAAACACTGATACTTATCCAAAGCCTCAAGCGCCGTGATTGGCGCGTTTTTGAGGTGATTTAATACACTAAGTGTTTGACTCATTGTCTTCCTCCCAAGATAAAAACTCTTCAAACGACAAACCGAAGTAGTCGCACACATCGACAATGCGCGACAGCTTCATGTCATCAGCCTTCTTCCATCGATGCACCGTCATTGGAGTGACCCCCAGCTCTTTCGCCATAACGAAACCGTGGGGATCACCACAAGACTCCAATAACCCGGTGATCTTGTCTCCAACTTTAAAATGGTAGGTCACTGTCAAAATCCTCAGCAGGCTTCATAGCTTGTCGGGCTTGTTGCATGCCTTTGTTATGGACCTCATCTTTTGCCGTGGTGCTGAGAGACATAAACGTGTTGCCGTTCTTGTCTTTCTTCAGCCACGCTGACAGCCAGAATTCCGCACCACTGCCATCGGTATAGCTACCCTTGTAGTCAGGGTGCGTGTCCTTTTCCTTTCTGTCGTTCTTAAACAAGACTCCGCGATTGCTGTTGTCATACTCCATTTGCTAACTCCTTTCTTGCTTGATTAAATGCGTCGTTACCTTTACAGGCCGCCCGCTCTTCGGTTGTGAACATCCCACCCTTGGTAGGTGCTCTGAACAGTATCGCCATCGTGTCGTGATCTATGTCGCCCCACATCCCAGCGAGTGAATACCAATCTTCATTGGCGATTGCTTCTTTTGCGCCGTTGATCCAATCCCAGTGCTCACGGACAGCCTCGTTGTACTCCAGCAGATCACTGTCTGTACTAGGCTTGGCTTCTTTAAACTCTTCCGCCTCATCCTCTGAGTACACGTAACCATGTAAGCCAGCCAGCTTCAGGATCACGCGGTCTTTAGCGCGCTTCTCTGCCATTGCGAATGGATATGCATTCTTGCAGTTATTTGGCGCTACCTCGCCAATCGACCAGGCCTCCATATCGCCAAGCCGTCCGGTAACCTGAATAGCCACCTGCTTGTTTGCTGGGTCGGTCACTAAATGAATAGGCGCATCGAATGTAATGCCCTTTTTTGCGGCAATCTTCTCAAGCGCCTTATGAAGGATTACGCGCGTACCATGACAGTCCCAAGTCGAGGTGCTGGCTGTCTCGCCAATCTCTTTTAGAACGTCAATAACAGGCTGTGGAATATCACTCATTATCTTCTCCCTTTATCCATTGCTGTTTGCCTTTTTCACTTTCAATAAAACGCTCCCATGCAGAAATAAAATCGGTAGCTTGGTTTCCCATGTGCTCCAAAATATCTGCAACTGGCACATTCTTTGCCTCTGCGTCATCGAGGATTGCTTGCTTTTGCTGAACATACTGGCCGATCTTGCTCATACCGCTTGCCCCGCTACTTCTGAGGCACGCTCCATGCGCGCAAGGTCATATCCAGCCGCATAGCCCTGAGAGTAGGCATCAGACATTCGAGGCTTCAGCTCCATGTAGTGGCCGTGATAACCGGCCTCAAAGCCGTCCCTGAACTCCCTAGCCAAGAGACGCACAACTTTCTCCCAGTTTTGCGTCAAGACTTCTTCGTAGCTTTCCATGATTACTCTCCGTATGCGCGTGCGTTAATCACGATGCCAAAATGCAGATCAAGATTTTCCTCGATCGTTGGGCGCGCGTAATTCCAAAGCGTCTCACGCAAGCCGTCGATGAAAGGGTCTGCCGGTCGCTCTGGCGCAAAAAGATTGATGATGAACTCTGCGGGGTTGTTGGCTCGCAACAAGGCTTCAGAAAGGATCTCGCCATATTGCTCTTCTACCTCTAATACTAGGTAGCCTTTGTCCTGCATGCTGAACTCGTCAATGCGGCTCAAGTCGCCATCGATCTGATCGTACAAATCTACAGGACAGTAGAATGTTTCCACTTTGCGCTTGCTATACATAAGTTGTCTCCCTTGTGTGCGTCATTGCACAAGGAAACAATAACACTATATGTTATCGATAACAACTATTGTTATGTAATTAATAGCTTCCAGAGCGGATCATGTCGGTGACTTCGATTGCTCGCATGCCCACTTGGATGGCCCACCTGGAGTCAAGGAACTCGTCGGCTGCGGTGTCGTAGTCGCCAACTGCCATTGCTGACATGGCGTTTTTAAAGCCTAGTAGGCGGGTAAAGCCTAAGTTAAAACACAGGTTGATGAGGGCGTCTTGTCTTACAGGGTCAAGATCGACAAACCACGACAATGTGCCCAGCTCTTGCCGGCAACGCTCGATGTCGTTTTTCAACAAGTAATCGATCTCGTCATCTGACAATCCAATGCCGCCATTAGGGTCTATGTTGCGACCAACACCCACAGTGATCATGTCCGCACTGCACTTATACGCATGAGAGCGCACACCCTCGTGACGCCGAAGCTGTCTAACTAGATCACTCATTTCTTTTTCATTGCCATAATCTTGTCTGCGCCTCTTATGCCGAAGCTTGCACAGACACTGACAAAGAGCAGATATTGATACCATTCTGGTAGCGTATCCAGTGCGGCAAATGCCATGTCTACACGTTCGATTACGGTAACGTCATCTACAGCTATGGCGTAACCGATCATAAAAATAGGGGCGGCTAAACAAAGGGTCCAAAATTCGTCTTTCCAGCTCGACGCAGATGCGTCAGCCATCTTGGCCTCCCACTCCGCATCATTTTGAATAACTTGTAATTTTCTTTCATGCGACGCCTGCTTTTCTTCAGCTCGTCGTTTAAAGTGTCCGCCGATTAACTCACTTACGGGTCCGATTAGTGCTTGCCACATCGTCATCCTCCCAAAGCACGCATTGCAGCCGGGTAACGTCTTGCTCCACACATATAAGCTTGCCATAAACTGCGTAACATTGCTCGTCTCTTACGATGAGCGTGCGCCAATCTATACAATCTTTGCGCTCTGGGGCGCTACAAGCGGTTAAAAAGCACAGGATGACCGGAAGCCTACTGGTCATCTTTTTCGTTCTGATACAGCGATTCTAGCGTGCCTACACGGATTGTTAGGTCATGCACCTCATCTTGTATCTTCCTAAGATCACGCACATCCATTTGTACGCCTTCAATGAGCATGTCTTGGCGGGCATCATCAGGCAGGCTACCCAGCTCTCCACGAGGCCACAAGATGCGAAACTCAGTGTTGCGCTCTATTTCTATCTGAGATTTATCAAGGGAGTGCTCAAGCGTGTTGAGTCTTTCTTGTATGCCAAAGTACGCCATAGTGGCGATCGACGTTGCCGCCACCATTGCTATCAGGTTGCGGATTGGGATTGTTACATCAGTAGAATCATTCAGGTCCATTACCGAGCAAATTCGATGACAGCGATGCCAATTACCGCTATTGAACCCAAAAAGCCAAAGCCTTGGAGCATAAGTTTTTCTAAGCGATCAAAACGCTTGCCGTGATCATCGAGCTGGCGCTGAATAGACTCGTAACGAACAGCGCACTCTTTCTCATGCGCTTCGATTTTCAACAATGCCTCTTCAGCCAGGTTCACAGCTCACTCCATAAATCCACGTCTATGGGTACTCATTATATCACTTGACCGTCCCGTGTTCGATCAGTCTTGATAATTATGAGCTACGTAAGTTTTTATGCGGCTGCACAAATTTTAAAACTTATATACGCCCCTCAACAATGCGTAACTTTTTAAAGTCGGGATCGTTCAGCTTGCGCAGGATTAACTTGGTGCGACCATCTCTGTCATCCCATGCCACGTTCTCTTCTTTCATCCACTGCGCCAGTAGGTGCATAGGAATTGAGCCAACACACCACGATTCTGGCAGCTTGCCGGCACCCATTGAGCGTAGTGCCTGGGTGCGCTCTAAATAGGGCGTGTTGTCGTACTGCTTCTCAATGGTGAAGGTGCCATCGTTGTTGTTGTGAAACTTTTCTTTAGTCTTCACTTGCTTCTACCTTCTTCTTTCTTGGTGCGCGCTTAGGCTTAGCGGCAACAAACTCCAAATTTGTTCCATGTGGAACAGCCTGCTCTGGCGTGAGGTCTACCATGTCTCCTCGGACATGCTTTTTGCCATTAATAAACAATGTGCTAATAGTTACTTTATACATATGGCCTCCAAAAAAGGGGGCCGTAGCCCCCTGCAAGTTACACACTCACTTAAGAAGTTGTGCAGTCTGCGATCATGCCTGAAGCCTTCTCGTTCTTACAAACAAGAGTCAGCTCAGTAGTTACCTGACGTGTAGTCGCGTCACCAGTCTTAGCAAGCGCGATGTTCTTGGTTGGACGAAGAACACCAACAGCCCACATATCGTCTTGCATGATGAAGACGTCACGCGAACGGTTCTCACGCGAAGGGATGAACTCTACTGTACCCCAAGGAGTAACGTAGACGTCCATGTGCTTGATTACACGCTCATCTTCAGCGCGGATAGTTGAACGCTGGTTGTTGTTCCCAGTAAAGCCAAGAGCTACGTTCATCTGGAATGCTGATAGATAGACAGAATCAGGGTTGCCGCCTTGCTCCCAAATTGACTGCATTACGCTGTCAAATCGAGTCTGCGAGAAAGCAGCCTGAGTACCGTCTGTACGTGCGTCTGTACCGTCACCAGTAGCGTCTGCACCACCTGAACCAAAGTCAGTGTTGGTGATCAGCCATACTGGCGCACCAGCAAGCTCACGAGCTGTAGTTGAGTTACCAGCTACACGCGCGTTGTTGTCGAAAAGCGCTTTTTCGATGTCAAGCTTCTGCTCTTTAGCAGTCTTAAGCATCTGATAAGCAACTTCCGCCGCACGACCTGCTTTCTTCAGACCTTCGTCTGTGTCAGGAATAACTACTGCGTTCTTAAAGATTTGAGTGTAGTTACCCAAACGTGAAGTTGCAGTACGAGCAGTTGCAGTAGTTGCATCGCCTTCAATGTGAGCGTTAGCCGCTGAAGAACGAAGTGCATCTGTCTGCCACTCGTGCAAGGTGTTGCTTGCTTTTACTTTTGCACATGAAGTGTAAAAGGGAGTTTCCTCTGGAGACACGTCATAGATGACGTCTTCCAGGTCTTCCCGGATGCCGACAGCATCATAGCTGTCAAAGGTGTTGGTTGGCTGTGCCATGATAAATACCTCTATTCAAGAATTAAGCTCATAGCATCTTGGATGCTTCCTGAGCGTTTAAGTTTAGATCTGGCTTGCCTAGTGTCATTGCGATTAGAAGCGGTCTTCTTTGATCCTGCCTTTACAACTTTACGCCGTGGGGCTTTGGTGGCCTTTTCGACCGCCTTTTCTTTGCCTTGCATGATCTCTTGGTACTTGATGGCGTCGTTCAATACTCGGATTGCACGGTGGTCCATCACAGCGGAGATCTCTTCTGGCTGATAGCCATATATCTCTGTACCCATTTTGAGCATAGAGTCGCGTGTCTTAGATGCTTTTTCTGGATCAGAAAACTCAGGCAGAACCTGGCGGAGCGTTTCCATCTCGCGTTCTAGATAAGCCTGTTGCGCGTGCTGTTGAGCTTGTTGCTGTACAGCAAACGTTTGTTGCATTTGCATCATATCTTGCTGATATTTCTGCATAGCCTTGTCATAACGGGCCTTATCTTGAGTGTATCCAATAGGATCACTTTCAATCAAAGACTCGTCTGGAGGCGTTGGTGCCTGTGCGAATCCGGGCGTTTGCATCTGCTGATACAAAGCGTTTACCGCATCCGAGGCTTGAGTTAAAAACGCATTAGCGTCTTCGGCACGTTTACGCAGGTCGGCAACTTCTTGCATACCCTTCTGAATGTACTTTTGACCGCTGTAGCCTCTTTGAAGCTCATCTAGCGTGACCTCGATCTCCGTGCCGTCTACCTTGACGGTGTAAGTATGAGGTTGCTCTTGATCTTCTTCGGACTCGTCTAGGTCGTCTTCCTCTTCAGCTTCGGACTGCGCCTCTACCTCGTTTTCTAACTCCGCTTCCGGTTCGTTAGATTCTTGGGTTTCGGGTGCCTCATCCTGCTCTTCTTGCTCGTTCTGAACAAGTAGATCTACTGCCGATTCGATGGTGCCATCGAAGTTTACTTCATCAGTCGTTTCCACGGTCCTGATCTCCTTTGTTGTTTGTCAAAGATCGCTTCATCTGTAAGGATAACTGCCATACGATCTTCAATCTTCGCTAATGCCCTAACTATGTGATGGGCGTCTTCCCGGTCCTCATAAGAGGAGTGCGGGTTTAGGAAGACATTGGCCGTGTCTTCTCTAATCTCGTTCAGCAGCATGTTAAAGCTTTCATCGTTCTGAAGTCGCTTTACGTGTGCCGCTCTGTCTTTAATGTTCAAAACGTGCTTCCTACCGCCGCCTCAGCCGGAGCCGCTTCTGGGTATCGCGGCATGTTTTGCATTTGCTTGATTCGTTCTACATCGACAGCTGTGCCGTATTTACCAATGACCTCTGCCGCAGCAATGAGTAAGTCTTGATCCATTTGGTCACGCTTACGATCATCTTCTGCAATCGCTTTTTGTGCTTCGAGCTGCAATTTAAGTTGGTCTGACTGCATCTTGGCTTGGGCCTTGATCTGCTCAGCCTGCAAGTAGGCCGCGTTAGGATCACCACCCTGTTGTTGCTGTCCCTGGGCTTGTTGCTGTTGCATCATCTGCTGTTCTAGCTGTGGGTTCATCGGCATAAAGTAACGCTCTGAGTTACGCACGCCACTTACTGCAAGGATATCAGATAACGTATTTCTAATGTTGGATAGCGAGACCATGCCATTGCCAGGACCGTAGTTCTGAAATATCTGAATCTGCATTTGCAGTGCTTGGTTAAGCACCGCCACTTTTTGGTCTTCCCGTCCAGTACCGAGGCCAACATTGATAGACACATCCATGCCTACATTCCAAGACCGTGGGTCTACTGGGACGTAGTTTTGACCTTGCAAACGCATCATCTGCTCTTCATCGACATTCTCTACCATGCACTTAAGCATGAGCTTGAACATCTGACGCATACCGCCCTCTGCAAGGTTGCGGGCCATTACCTCAATTTGCGCGGCCTGAGCCTGCATAGTAGCGGCAACCGCAGTAGCAGTAGTGCTTTGTAGCGCATCGGGTGAAAGGCCGGTAGATGCCTTTGTTACGCCTGTCTTGTCTTCTACTTGCTGATCAAAATACTGTAAGGCAGAAAGGGTCTGTCCTGCGACGAACGGGACGGCTTGTGGCTGTACAGCGCCTGACTGCTTAACCCGGATAATTCCACCAATTTCGTTGTTGAGTAAGTCATCAACATTCACCGCGCCATCGACAATCTCAACGCGCGGGTTGTTGGTCAACGCAACATTATCGAGCACACCACGGAGCATAGCCGTGGCCGCGTCTTGGTCATTTAAGATTAAGTCTGCAACCGAGCGCCCATAAAACGTGTGTGGCTCCGGGTCTACCTCAAACACAGCAAAAGGCACATGCCCGCATGGCTCATAATCGAGCAGCTTGTACTGATTGCCACCCAAAGTTACCTTGTGCAGTGTGGGTACGCCGGTGCCATTTACATCGATCTTGATGTAAGCCTCAGTCACAGCGACCAGACGCATTGAGGGGTCTTGTACGTCCTCGTCAGAGTAATCTTCCTCGTACCCCCTACGTTGGTACTCCTCGACCTCAGAGAACGTGTCAGAGTGTTGTAGGCCGCTCAGATCGTAGACGTCTTCGTAGTCATAACCCATAGCCACCAGATCACCAACGCGCATTTCTGTGCGGTGAGCAACAACATAGTAATCATCGATAGACCGCGAGTTGCGATCAATAAAAAACTCTTCCGGAGGCACGCTTTCAACACACATCTTGCCGCGCTCAACTGTGCGGGCAATTTTAAGATCATGGCGTGGCGACTCCATTTCCATGCCAAACTCGTCCAGCTCCATGACCATCTTAGTAGTGTGCTCAATGACCTCCACATTGTCTTCGTTAACGAGGACAGAAAACTCCATCTCGTTGAGGTCTTGAAAGTCAAAAATTTCTTGCTCTTGGTAGGTGTCCCAGTAGATCTTTGCAACGCCCACTTTTTTAACCAGCGCGTCGTGAAAGACATCATTAAGAACACGGTAGCCATTGAGTTCGTTGAACTGGTAGTGCATGTACTTTGTGGCTTGCTCAGCCATAGCCACGTCTTCTTGGTTGCGAGGCACAAACTCAACCGGCTTATCAGTCGAAAGAAACACGCGCATAAGAGACGGCTTGATGGCTCGAATGGTATCTCGGACCTTGGTCGATACGACCTTTGACCGGCCATCTTCTTCGCCAATATCGGTCTCGCCATCAAAGTACCGCTGCGCCTTGATGCGGTCTTCAGCAATCTCAGATTCGCAGAAATCGACAGCATCTTGCACGGCCTCGCGTGCAATGCCCTCAATATCCTGCTCTGTCATTGGTTTTAAGCTCACTGCTGACCTCCCATATTCAACAAGCCGGCGCTAACTTGGCCGCCTGTTGGAGCTATTTGTTGCACTGCGCCGGTTCGCGCAGCAAACCCAGCAGCCTTGATGATTTGCGCCGTTCTGTCGTATAGCCTACCAAGGGCGTCACGCTCTGTAAGCGCTCTGCGCACGAGATCAGGATCTTCTGACATCAACACATTAACTACCTGCATGCGCTCCCGCTCACTAAGCTGTGGCGCTGCCTGCGAAATAATACGACCGGCTTGCTGCATGATCGCCAACGGATCAAGCTGCGACATTCTCAGCATATCTTCAGCCGACATTCTCGTGCCGATCTGCGATGCCGCCGCCTGCTGTGGTGCTGTCTGACTACCAAACAGAACCTGCTGCTCAGTCTCATAAGCGCGCCCGGCAGTCTCTAAACGGCGAGCTACATCCTCAATGTTTTCTTCTGGGAACACTGCTCTTAGTATCGCACCTTCTTGTCGGTCAGGGTCAGCAAGTCGGCCCATGATGGCCGGTGATCTGCGCATGCGATTATTAATAGCCGCCATCACACCTGCACGATAAGCCTCTGCCGCTTGTGGTGAGCTTTCTGCTAGTCGGCTGAAGAGAATTTCAACCTCATCAGCATCCTTGCCTAGCGCCTTACGGCCTTCCTCAAACTGATCTCTAACAGTGCGGCGTGTGGCCGCTAACGCTCTGATCTCTCCTAGGCCGGGATAGACTTGGTCTAGCTGTGCTTTTAGTGCTTTCTCTGTCTCTGCAAAGCCTTCTGCGCGCGTTCCTTTGCCTGCCTGATACAAGCCGCTTGCCTCATCACGCAATGCTCTGCGAATGATTTCTGCGTCCTCTAGCGTAGGCATACGGCTCAGCACAATGCGGCCAGCCTCATCCTCAGTAAATAAAGGTACGAGTCGGTCGCTCTCTGCGTAGATTTGCTTCAGCTCTGCGCGTGCAGGGCCAAACCGTTGAAGTATGTTTTCTAGACTACGTGCGATCTCCGGCGTAACCTCTGGGACAGTCTCAAACGCCTCTCGGTAACCAGCGCGCTCGAGGTCGATTAATTCATCGTCTGACGCCTGCATTGCGCGCATGACGTTTCGATCGCCCATCCGTGGGGTTAGTCCGGCCTGCAAGCCAGAAACAGCAGACTCTCGTGTTTCACGCCTACGCGCCGGCAAACGTTCTGTTATCGCCGCACCTGGCTCACCCATTTGCGACTTATAAGCACGCAAGGTAGCCATCAAAGTGCGGTTTTCAGACATCAGACGGCCTTCCATGAGGTCAGCTACGATCTCATCAACAGTCTTACCAGTTGAGTCAGCCAACCGCTGTAACTCTGCTTGTACTCGTGTAGCTGGTCGCTCACCAAGCATACGAGAGGCAAATCGCTTGAATAGATCTCCAGCAGAGGCAGCTACTGTACTAAACGCCGCACCAGTGACGGCACCGCCTGGGACTTCTGCTAGTCTCTCTAAGCCTTCACGCTCACTGAATCCAGCAGCGGCTAATCCTCCTTCGCCAGCGCCGATTACCGTGGTTCTTGCAAGTGTCGGAGCCATTCTTGCGCCTGTAGTGCCTGCGGTCAGAGCTGCTCCAGCGCCAAGGGTGGCAAGACTAGGAATAATTGCTCCAGCTAATTCCATCGTAATAGCTTCGCCGGGATACTCTTGTCTATACGCCTCTAGTTTTTCGCGCAGCTCATCGCGGATCTCGGTGTAATCACGGTCATCTTCCGTAATGCCAACTGCGCCGAGTGCTGCTCGACCTGCCGCCTCTATTTCTTCGCCGAATCCAAAAGTAATGCCCTGCGCTACGGCACGCCCTCTTTGCCTTTCTGCTAGCGGTGATACAGGCTGGCTTGGTTTTAGCTTTGCAAAATATGTTGCAATTTCTGCTTCCGTTGCGTCTTCTGGGAAATCGTAAATTTGCCCGTCAGGCCCGTATCGCTTCATCGCCCTAACTCCTTCGGTGTAACCTTCTTGACCGATAGTGGAGTTGTGCCACCTGGAATCTCATATTGTTGAATATGGGTGCTGTATTTGACGTTACCGCCGCTAAGCTGGCGTGCCTTTTTCATAAGCTCGTTACGCAATAGCTGTTGTAGCTCAATCTTCTTCTCTAGCAGCTTACGTAATTCAAGAGGAGGCAGTGACAAGTCAATAGTGCTAGACAATGCTAAGTTTAGTTCAGACTCGCTTAGTGCGCCGAAAGTCGCGCTTTGTATAAGATCAATACCCATTTCGGTAGCTGACTGACGCAAGGCCGCTGTTGCCGCATTAAATGTGGGCAGGTATTGACGAACAAAACCAGACTCTCCACCGTTTTCTAACGCAAGTAATGCACGCCGCAAAGTGTCGATTGTTCCCGTCGATCTTTCTGCTGCTACAAAGGCTTCTTGCCCAGCCTGCATAGCCGCCTGATAATCTTTGGTTTCTAGCTCTGCTAAACGCTCTCTTGTGGCAATTGCTTCTGGCGTCTCGCCTCTTGCGCCGGGAACATCTACACGCTTGTATGTCTGCGTATTTGGATCATATTGAACGCCATAGATTTGCCCAGTAGCAGGGTCAACCTGCGGCGCGAAGCCTTTGGTAGCGAATTGATTGCCTGCAACGCCCATGCTTGCTTTTAATGCTTCACCCGCCATCGCAGGATTGGCTTCTACCAACTCCGCCAAGTCTGGGCGCCCCATATTCTTAAGATATTGTACGGTGCGGTTCGCTTCTTGCGCTTGCGTCCGTCGCTCTTGTATGCCTGCAACTCGCGTTTGCATAGCGCGTGCCAAGTTCGGATCGGGCTGTAAGCGCATCGTATTAAATGCCATAGCGGCGCGTGCGCGTGACTCTGGGTCTTGCAAGTAATCGAGCGCAGAACGACCTAGCCTGCTCAACAACCCTGGCTCTTCAGGTTTCGCGGTGGTTGACCCCCCGCTAACACTCATCGCAGGCCGCATTGCTTGTTGGCGCTGTTGCATAAAACGCTCTTGAGCGGCAAGACTTTCTGGGCTTTGTGCTCGCGCCATTGCCTTTGCGTAAGTTGCAGGATCTGGCACACGCTGCTTTTGCGTAGCTTCCAGTAAGCGCATTAGCTCTCGATCATCTTGTTTTGTAGGGCCAAAGCCTAAATTAGCGACCATATCTATATCCTCACGCGCCGATGTTCAGAAACTTTAAGATTTTCTGAAGCTTCTCGCCTTCATTGTTTTGCGGTTGCATACCCATAATTCCTGTTCCCGGAGGTGTCATTGCAGGATGCATCGGTTGCTGTAATAAACCGCCCCCCACCATTGGTATGGGCTGTGCAACATCGAACTGCTGGAATGTCGTAGCTGCTGTACCTACTCTATTTGCTAATTCGCGCATTTTTGCACGCTCTTGCTCGTCTTTTATCAGTAGGTCGAGCAGCCCTTGATAAGGCTGTGCCTGTGAGTTTTGCTGATCAGTAGCTACCATTTTATAAGCTCATCCCAAGAGTCAGATAGTCAAACAGCCCCGGCTGTCGTCGTGTCGTACTAGACTGCGGTGTTGGCGTAGCACCCAATGCCTGAGCGTAATAACCCAGCGCCTGACTTGGGTAGCCACGGAAGCCTTCAAACTGCTGTCGTGCCGCGTCGATAATTCGCTGTTGCAGTTGCTGTTGTAGAGCACCTTGCTGAGCCATCTGCTGTTGCGCTGTCTGGCCGATACCAAATCCAAGGTTAGCCAGGTTGGCAAGCTGTGCTGATGCGCCGAGTCTCTGTTGAGAGCCTGACAAGGCCGCAGCCTGATTAGCAAGTTGCGCTTGTAGGCTTTGACCGAGACCGAATTCAGCCGCCCTTTGAGCCGCCGCTTGGTTAGCGAGTCGTGCTTGCAACTGCTGACCGGCACCGAACTCCCCGAAGCGTTGTCTAGCAGCTTGGTTAGCGAGCTGTGCTTGTAGGCTCTGCTGACCACCGAACTGTGCCGCCGCCGCAAGAGCCGCCTGATTACGTGCCTGTGCCTCTGCGGATTGACCGATGCCAAACTCAGCAGCGCGCTGTAATGCCGCCTGATTCGCTAACGCAGACTGCTGTTGCTGACCCAATCCAAACTCTGATGCACGAGTTATTGCCGCCTGGTTGGCTAGTTGAGCTTGCAAACCTTGCCCTAATCCAAACTCAGATGCGCGAGTTATTGCCGCTTGATTTGCTAATTGAGCTTGTTGTTGTTGGCCCAATCCAAACTCCGATGCACGAGCCATTGCTGCCTGATCTGCCAGCGATGCTTGTTGCCGCTGACCAAGCCCAAACTCTGCTGCGCGAGCCGCCGCAGCTTGGTTTCTTGCCTGCGCTTCTGCCCGCTGTGCCAATGTAAACTCACGAGCACGAGACATTGCCTGCTGATTAGCAAGAGAGGCTTGCTGTTCTTGAGTTGCGCCAAACTGACCAGCCGCTTCTTGCGCCGCAACATTACGGGCCTGAGCCGCAGCCGACTGCCCAATATTGAACTGCTGAGCCGCCGCCTGTGCTGCCTGGTTGGCAAGCTGTGTGCGAACATCCTGCTCTGAGCCGAACTCTGCTGCTCTTGCGAGTGCTTGCTGGTTAGCCAATTGAGCTTGTAAGCCCTGCCCCAATCCGAACTCAGATGCACGTTGTTGCATGCCGGCTTGCTGTTGTGCCGCTTGTAGTGCCTGACCGAAGCCCTGAGAGCGCAACTGAGCCGCTGTGCTTGCCGATTGCTCAAGTGCTTGGCGTCCTAGTTCAGCTTGCTGTATCGCCTCCCGTGAGCCGCCAAACGCGCTTGCCGCCTGTGCCTGTGCTGCGAGCTGGTTAGCTTGTAGCTGGCGCGCTCTTTCTATGTCACCCAATGAGCCTTGAACTACTTGTTGCTCAAACGGGTTAAAGAACTGGCCTAAAAGGCCTTGTGTTTCGGGTGCCTGATACTGACCACCAGCTACTTGAGTAGCTTGGTAACCACGCGATGTAACTTGTGTAGGATCGTAACGTCCTGCGGTAACAGTTCCCGCTTGATAGCCGGGAGCCACAACAGCCATTGGGTTATAACCTTCCGCAGAGACGCGCTCTGGTCTATAAGTCCCAGCATATGCCCGTTGCGCTTGATACTCTCCTGCGCCGATAGTGGGGGCTTCATATTGTCCCCCAGCAACAACAGGTGCTTGATACTGGCCTGAGCCAATAGTAGGTGCTTGGTAACGCTCTGACTGGACGGTCATTGGCGTGTAACGCGCACTAGAAACGCCGCCGGGCTGTGTAATGGTAGGTGCTGAGACGCCTGTAGGAGTGTAGCTTCCGCCTGTTATTTGGCCGGGCTGGAACGCCATCTCTGTCTGCGTCCCCTGCATGGCTTGGCCTAAACCTGTAGCGGCTTGCTGAAACACATTACCAGTTAAGGGTTCATAAGGCGTCGTTACGCCGGGCGTTGTGTCTGGCTCTGTTGTTACAGGCCCAGTTGTAACAGTGCCGCCGTCAACAGTTTCTACTACCTCAGACTTGCCTGGCATTACAAACGGGCCAGTCACGCCAGGAAGCGGCTTCAAATTGACTTCTTTTCGCTGTGGTACTGCGCCGCCTTTGCCAGGTTGCGAGCCAAAACTAGGACCACCTCCCGCTGGCGGCTGACCTCCGAAACCCGGAAACGGATTTCCGCCGGGGCTTGGACTGGTATTAGGTGGCGGGCCTTGGAATCCGGGGAAGGGTCCGCTCATTGGGGGCGGCATTCCACCGGGTAATTGACCAGTCTGGAAGCCTTGTGTTCTTAATCCGCCGCCTTGTGCTTGTTGAGCCATATCGATTCCTACTTTTTTAACTTAGCAGATTTAAGCCACCGCCCATTGGTCCGGTGATCAACTGTCCTGTTTCAAACGGCCTGTTGCCAACGCTTGTTCCTGTGAATTGATCAAACGCACCTTGGAACGTATTAAATTCTTGCGGTGTTAGCGCGCCTGAACGCAAAGCCGTGCCAGCGTCTCCGTAACGGTATTGGCCGGCTTCAAGGGCTGACAGCATATTGCTGAGCTGATTACCGCCATTAAAAGCAAACACCGGCTTATCAGGAATAGGCAAAGTCGTTATCGGCCCTGGATCTGGCTCTGGTTGCGGCTGCGGTTGCGGCTCTGGTTGTGGTTCTGGTTGTGGCTCTGGTTGCGGCTGAGGTTGCGGTTGTGGAGATGGTGTTTGTCCTCCCCCGGTATATTGCGTCAACTCAGATGGATCTAAATAAAATGGGTTGTAATAAATGTTAAATGGCGAGCCTGAACTAAACCCTGGCTCGCTGCCGTACAAGCCATAGTATTGACTACCAGCCGATGGGTCGTAGAAGTTTACGGGTGAATAACCGGGCGGCAGTTGCATGCTTGGTGGATCTACTGGTGTTGGCCCATATCCTGCAAAAGGATCTCCGACAGGCGGAGTAACCGTTGGCAGGTTGCCGTACTGAGCGAACTGAACAGGGGAGCGACTGCGGAGCGATCCAAGCGTCTGCTCTAATAAGCCGCCAGAGCCGTAGCCCTGTATGCCGCCAAAGTCCATTGCGGTCGGCATGCCTGAAAGATAAGTGGAGCTTAGACCCTGAGAAAGCCCAAGCGCATCAGACAGCGCGCCTGTCGCACTCATCGCCTGCTGTTGCATTGGTGTAAATGCAGCCACCTCTGGCCCGTAATAAGGCATATACCCTAGCTGAGCTGTACGCTGTGCGCGAGCTAAGTTTTCACGCGCCGCCGCCTCAATGAAGGGTGGGATTTCTACCTTAGTTGTTTGACCGCCGCCTTTCCCGCCTGACATATTAAATATCCTTACTTAGAACCGTAAACGCTGGTTCGTAACCTTTGTCTTTCAAGACCTTTTGCCAGCCCTTACGGCCTGCAATGGTCATTCCTGTACACCCATTTTGTCGCGCAAACTCTGCCGCCGATTCATCCATATCTACAATTTGGTCCATTTCACCGCCTGCCAAAAAGATATGTAACACCCTCTTTTGTGGGTATGTAATTATCTCAGTTACTGCGCATCCACGCGGTGCAGGCCAAAACTGCATAAGACCTGTCGCTATTGCCGTTCTCACATCGTCTAACGTGTGAGTCCCCCCAGATCTATCCAGAGCCGCTTGAAGCCACTCAGAACAACGATCGAACTCCGTATCGAACTCTTCCATTATATCACCGATGGACCCTGATAATCGTTAGGGTTGTTGCGGGACATGCCGGTTCGTCCGAAATACCGCTTGCCGCAAATGCTTTTAAGGACGCACTGGTACTATCTGCCGCCGTAGCCACTTCTAAATAATCGCCGGCATCGACCTTGATAATTGCTGTTCTGCTTACGACGGTCGTTTCTGAGTTGCCGTGTAATGCCGTCCTGATAGTGCTGCCACCTAAGTTAGACCCGTTAATCTTAGGCCAAAATGCAAACTCAACCGTGCTGGCACTAGAGGAAAATATTTGCGCAGAGAAGCTGACTAAAAAATATCCAGACTCATCGAATGCAATTTGTGATCCACTTTGCGTGAGGCCCGTGTTGTTGCTCCCTGCGGTGTAGGTTAATTCATATGTTGTATTGGCTGCGGCATAGGCATAATCAGACGTGATAGAGAAATCCCCATGCCCATCGGCTAAGACGATTTGTTTGAACTCGCCATCATAAGAGACCACAGGGTAGCCAGTCGTATCCCACAGAATCACACCGTCTTGTTTTGCGCTCAGGCTTGGATCTTTAAATGCCAACTGCGAGCGGATTCGGCGCAGGTAATCATTTAAGCGCTCAGCCCAAGGCTTCCACTCTGGCCCGCCAGGTGGGGGTGGCGTGTAACTGCCGGTCAACGCCTACCTCCAGGCGAAACATCAAGTCGCATATTCCCAACACGGAAGTCCACTAAGTCGCTACCCGTTAAACGCATACGGACCTGGCGTCCTGTAAATCTGACGCTTGTAGGGTTTGCCATTGTGAATGGCCCGTGCAAGGTTTCCGACGCATTAGGATAAAAGCGCGTCTTAAATGTTGCCGTTACCTCTCCCTGTGTCTTTTCATCAGGGATCAATTGTGTAACGCGCGCGACCTGATCGCCTTCGCCGATATAAATAGGACCACTCTCTACAAAAATGTCGTTGCCCTCGTGGCTTTGGTTAATTTCGTGGTCAAAGATATTTGCGTCAGGATCAAACCACATAGGATGCCTGAATACGCCTTTATCTACAGCCGCAGTACGCGCTAAAGCGCCAATCATCCAATAGTTGCCTTTGTAGTTGTAAGACACATACCTGTCGTTTTCTGTGGATGACTTTGACGGGTAGAACCACCACACCTCGCTGTATTGAGAGTTATGCACAGCACAGATCTTTGATTGTTGCGCGTTGTTTATGTCATCAAACACGTAGTCTGCAACATCACACGGCAGCTCTTGTACTGATGATCCGTTGTACAGGAAGAAAGACTTGGACCCCATCCAAAACGCACCCTCATCAACTGCCACGGCTCCTAAACGAGAAATGGCACCACAAGCTGTCCCTGCTCTTTCAAAACCGTAGACGAACGGAGGTCCGCTGTAAGTGGCAACGTGCGCATCGACAGAAGTAATGATTAGCGCCCTGCCTCTCATGCGGATGCCTTGCATGATCTTGCCGCTTGTCTGTAATTGAATGTCACCGGCCTCGTTAGTGGCTGCTGGAGTCCATGTGGTAATGTCTTCCCGGTCACACCATTGCACTTTGCGCGGATTACCGCCGGCACCCAAACAGAAGACAAAGCGCTCTTCAGTTACTAAAATTGATGTATTGCTTGTCGGAGCACCCGACACAGTAGCGGCATCGGTTGCGCTGTCCAGCTCCCACCGTAATAGGTCACCGTCATCACTAGAGCATGCAACTAAGTCTTCGCCGAAGTTATCCAGCGACCAAGTGGTACATTCCGTGGGCGCGCCGGCAACACGCTCAGTGCCGTAATACTCACTGCCGTAGAAGTTGCCGCCATAGCCTAAATTTTCCACTGCATCTACGTTGCCGCTGGTTAAGCCTGACGGCGTGATATCCACGATGATATTGGAATCTAGCGCAGTAAATAGACCGTCTGCCGTACCAAAGGCATATCGAATAGTATCGCTGTTATCAATCCATGTAACAGCTCCGCGAGGCGGCTGAGTAGCTGCTGCGGCTTTTCGAGTATTCCATCCCCCGACCGGACGCAGAGATTGATTACGCCATCTTATAAGGCTGGCGTCTCTCCATCGTCCTGTTTGCTCGAGATCTGTGCCATTGCGTACAACGCCTGGCGGTATGTCTAAGGTGATGAGAGCCATCAACCCTCCTCAGAACTCTCCTCGCAGTCTGCCTCAAGCGATTCTGTTAAACGCTGAATAAAGGCGTCCTTGCCGACTGCAAGCTGATCCAAATTAAATGTCGCGCTAGAGATCTTACGGTCCAAATCTTTAATGTGATTTATAAGTAGCTGCTGCTGCTCCGTCAGATCTTCAACGAAATACTCTTTGTCATTAACGGTGATTGGGGTTTTTTCGTTTTTTCCCATCGTCGTTTCTCCTGTTTTAGTGTTTAGCTTTCCCTATGTTGAGGGCCATGATGTCAATAAAGCGGTACAGCTTTGCCAGCCATGCGTCATCTTGAGGCGTAGGCGTTACTGCCGCAATGATTGAACAAACTGTGACGACCATAGGCGCAACAGCCGCTAGGTCAGATAAGACCTGTAGGACTACCACG
>Ga0255781_10000720_pt1 | contig 26754 bp, 22 predicted proteins | sample 101ome_21_FD_179979 | JGI IMG/M metagenome (GOLD analysis project Ga0255781, IMG submission 179979) | Coastal salt marsh microbial communities from the Groves Creek Marsh, Skidaway Island, Georgia - 101413BT metaG (version 2) | ecosystem: Environmental > Aquatic > Marine > Intertidal zone >... | reverse complement strand
AATGATTTTGTTATCGATGTACAACCAGTTTCTAATCAAGTTGTTGTAAAGACTACCACTGCAGCTGCGCAGGTCATCGCAGAATCAATAGATAACCTTTATCTGGATGGAAATGTTGCTTCTATAGCAGGAGATAATGTTGTTCTTGTAATTACTGCTGATCAAAAGAATGCAAAACAAGTAGCAAAAGCAATAGAGGAATATATAGAATAAATATCTAATGCTTTTATTTTCAGAATATGATCAAAGTCTGAAAAATATTTCTATAAGCCAACCAATAGTTGATGTAGACATTGAGGATACAAATAGTGTCATTATTAGATATCCGAAATTTAAACGAGTAACACATTTTATTCTTTCTTTTGATGCTCAGAACTTATTTTTAAAAGAAAAAAGTGGTTATGGATACTTTATGGACTTGGAAAATATTCTTCAAGAACAAGAAGATAAAACCAATAATGGTTATTTTGTACTCGGTGTTACTTCAAATTCAAGCAGGAAAATGCAATACAATCCCTATCCAAGAGTAAAGGGAACAAACTATGCGGTGAAACACATCGATAATATAATGAACGATTTCTTACCTCAAATTATTGGAGATTACGATATCGACTATAACTATGTTAATAAAATTGTTTTGGGCAGTTCTATGGGCGGTCTTATGTCATTTAAAACCTCAATACTGTATCCACAATTTGATAATGTAATTTCTTTTTCTCCTGCCTTTTGGTATGGCTTTCCAGGTATCGAAGATGACTTACAATATCTGAGTCAAAATACATTATGTAACTTATCAGTTGGTACTGATGAAGGTGAGATATTTGGAGATGAGGCAAGAAATATCTTTCCAAACGAATGGGAGTTGGACTTTTCCAACAATGACAATTTTTATATTTCTGGTGTAAACAGGATTTTAGAAATTTTGAAACAAAGAAATATTAAAACAAATTTTGTTTTTCAAGATTCAGGAAAACACAATGAAGAAACATGGAGTTTTATTTTCAAGGAGTTTTTAAAGTCCTTATAAAATTTATTGGCAAAAACAAGTTTGTTTAGATTAACCTTAAGTAGATATGAATAATGCAACAAATGCTAGAGTTCGTTTAGCAGAAACCATAAAAAACGGAGCAGTTTTACTTCACGGAAACAGTGTTGTTTATAGAAACAATGACACATGGTATCCCTTTAGACAAGATTCAAATTTTCATTATTTAACGGCATGGCCAGAACCAGATGCACATGCTGTAATACTTGTTAAAGATGCAAAACCTGAACTTCATTTGTTCGTACAAGATCGTAACGAGGAAATGGAAACTTGGGATGGAAAAAGGTTTGGACAAGAAGGGGCATTAGATTTTTTTGGTGCTGACAAAGCATACTCTTATAACAATTATCAAAAAGAACTTCCTAAATTACTTGATGGCATTACAGATATTTACTGTGATTACTCAAGTTCTTTATTTGATAGGTTTGATAAAAAAATCTTAAATATTGCCGTTCCGTATGATCAGCGTGGTGCAGATTTTAGCAAGGCAACACTTCACTCTCTTCAACCTGTTATTTCTGAATTAAGGCTTATTAAAGATGCTGGAGAATTAGAGCTATTAACAAAAGCATGTGATATTACAGTTTTGGGTCACATTGAAGCGATGAAATATGCAAAACCTGAAATGTTTGAATATCAAGTAGGGGCGCAGATGGAAAAAGTTTTTTACGAACAAGGTGCTGAGAGATTGGGATATCCATCTATTGTTGCAAGTGGTGACAATGCTTGTATTTTGCATTACTCAACAAATAGAGATCAGATTAAAGATGGAAGCTTATTACTTATTGATGCAGCTGCAGAGTTTGGAATGTATTCTTCGGATGTTACAAGAACATTTCCTGTTGGAACAAAATTTTCTTCCCCTCAAAGAGATGTATATAACGCAGTTCTTAAATCACAAATCGAAGGCATAGAGGGAGTTGTTGAAGGAAATTCTATGAAAAATATCCATCAACAAACTATTAGTTCACTATCTGAATCAATGGTTGATCTTGGATTAGTTCCTATGGGAGTGGAAGAGACTGTATCAATGATGCACTTCTTTGAATTTTTTATGCATGGAACAGGTCACTGGTTAGGTTTAGATGTACATGATGCTGGTAGTGGTGAAATTCAAGGTAAACCAAGAGAGTTTTCTGATGGCATGGTAACTACTATTGAACCTGGAATTTATGTAAGACCAACAAAACCTGTAATTGAATTTCCTTTATTAGAGAGAGATCCTAATGCAATTAGAGAGAGAAGAAAACATTTAGGTATGGAGGAAGCTACAAAGCTTGAACAAGAGGAAATAGCAAACGCAAAAACTGTTACCCATGAGATTCCTAAAGATTTACTTGGCATTGGTGTAAGAATTGAAGACGATATTGTGTGTACAAAAAATGGTCCTTTAAACCTTACAGAAGATGCACCAAAAACAATAGAAGAGATTGAAAATTTAATTAGTTAATTATGATTTCACCTAGATTAATTTATTCGATTTATGAAAATCGTTTGCAAAAATTAATTACAAAAGAAAACCTTCCACAACATATAGGTTTAATTCATGACGGTCATAGACGCTATGCAAGAAAAGAAGGACTTCTTAGTTATGAAGTTTCTTATAAAATCGGAATGGAGAGACTAAAAGATTGTCTCTTATGGTGTGATGAAGCAGGTATTGGACACGTAACTAGCTGGTTGTTATCTAGAGAAAATCTAGCAAGGCCAAGTGAAGAGCTCGGACCATATTACGAAGTTTTAAATGAACTCTTTGAAGATTTAATAATTGATGATGTTGTAGACAACTTTAAGATCACTTTTATAGGTAGCACTGACCTTCTTCCACAAAAACTCCAAGAAACTATTGAACGATTAAAAGAAGTTAGGGGTGGAGGTCAAAAAACATTAACCATAGCATTAGGTTATGGAGGCAGGCAAGAGATACTCGATGCTATTAAGAGTCTCATTGATGAGAATAGAAATAATGACAATGACTTCGACACGTTATTAGAAAATGTTACTGACGACCAACTAAGACAACATCTTTATTCACCTGATTCACCAGATATAGATTTAATTATTAGAACCAGTGGAGAGTCAAGACTTTCAGGTTTTTTACTATGGCAAAGTGCTTACTCTGAAGTTATTTTTCAGGATGTATATTGGCCAGAATTTAGAAAAATTGACTTTCTTCGATGTCTTAGGGAGTATACACAAAGAGAGAGAAGATTCGGACAATAAATTTTAATGTTACATATAGTCTCATTAAAATTTCTTTATGATAATATGTTACTAAGTATTACATAAAGGAAAAAACATTGAATTTAGTTGGATTAAAAGAATTAGCTGAACTGTTAGATGTTCCCTATGACACATTAAAAGTCTGGAAAAATAGAGATAGATTACCAGAGCCATTTCAAGTAATTAGCGGAACACCAGTTTGGGATTGGGATGAATCTGAAGAGGATTTTAGATCTATACAAAAAAATGAAAACTCTGGTCGTCCAAAAAAACCTAAAATCTCAATAGCCGGTGGCTTGATTGAAATTGATGTGAAAGGAAGTAAAAAAGATATAGACGACAATGTCTCAATAAGGGTAATGGGAAAGTCATTTGTTGATATTCAAACTGAAACTGCTCAATCTAATTCAAAATCAAAAAATGTTTCTATAAAAGTTTTAGGAAAAAAAGTAGTAGATATTAATACCGATAATTTCATTGAAGTTGATAAGGAGGATACAAACAGTGAAAACAGTTGAAGTAAAAATTAGAAGAATTCCAGGAATGATTATCTCATTGCTACTTCTTTATTTGACTGCAGTGGTGAGTATATTTTTTCTAAAAGTTGCTTTTTTCTTTGCTGCTATTGGAGTTGTGTTTAAGTCATTTTCAAATAACTAGTGATTATTTCGCAATCTACATATAAAAAGCCTTAAGCTACAATAAGTTCGACTATGCAAGATTTTTTAAACTCTACAAATTTCACTTCAATTTTTATAGGTTTAATTGTTTTTAAATTTGTACTAGAGACTTATTTAAAAATTAGAAATCTTTCTTCAATTGAAAAAAATAAAAATAAAATTCCTGAACGATTTAAAACTGTTGTAACTGAAGAAGAGTATAAAAAATCAATTGAATACAATTCCGACAGACTTAAGTTTCAAATATTTACATCATTATTTGGGGCGGTTGTCTTACTACTATTTACTGTTGGTGGATTGCTTAATTCTTTAACAGATATAGTTGTTGGCATCACAGACTCTGAAGTCTTGGGTGCAGTTTTACTGGGACTTTTCTTATTAATTGTTGAAGAAATATTATCAATACCAATTTCTATATATTCAACGTTTGTAATTGAGGAAAAACATGGTTTTAACAAAACTACTAAAAAAACATTCATCACAGACATCTTTAAAGGTTTATTAATTTCAGGAACAATTTCATCAGTTCTCTACGCAACAGTTATCTACATAGTTGTTAATTTAGGAGACATGTGGTGGTTGTATGCTTTTGGTGCGGTTTTTGTTTTACAGGCAATAATATTTTTCTTGTATCCAGTACTTATAATGCCGTTATTTAATAAATTTGAACCATTAGATGATGAACAGTTTAAAAAGCCAATTGAGAAACTGCTTCAAAAAGTAGATTTTAAATCAAAAGGTCTTTTTGTAATGGATGCAAGTTTAAGAAGCACTCATGGAAACGCCTTTTTCACAGGATTTGGAAACAATAAAAGAATTGTATTCTTTGATACGTTATTAAAAACGATAAATCCAGATGAAATGGAGGCAATTCTTGGGCATGAGTTAGGACATTACAAGCTTGGACATGTAAGAAAAATGTTAATTAGTTCATTAGTGTTTGGGTTCATTGGATTTTATTTGTTAAGTGAGATTTTCAAAAGTGATAATTTCTTTATTCAACATGGACTTGAGAACTTAACTGTCTATTCAAAATTTTTATTGTTTTATTTAGTAATTGGATCCTATACATTTTTTACAAAGCCTTTCACATCTCACCTATCTAGACAAAGAGAGTTTGCAGCAGATGATTTCTCTTTCAAGTTTACAGATGGTGAACATATGATTTCTGGACTTTTAAAACTTACAAAAGATAATGCTTCTAACTTAACTCCAGATAATCTATACAGTGCATACTATTATTCACATCCTCCAATTGCGGAGAGAGTAGCTAGTATCGAGAATAAGTTAAAATAAGTTCATGAGTACTGCAGACGAAATTAAAAAGTTAAATGATTTATTAAAAGATGGATTACTTACTCAAGAAGAATACGATTCTCAAAAAGAAAAACTACTTAAGCCAAATTCTCAATCTCAAAATCAATGGATCGTTGTCCTACTTTTAGCTTTTTTCTTAGGATTTATTGGAGCGCATAGATTTTACGTTGGTAAAAACGGAACTGGAATTTTAATGATTTTGACCCTTGGAGGAATTGGATTATGGGTTCTATATGATCTCATCATTATCATTACCGGCAACTTCAAAACTAAAGAAGGAAATAAAATTAGTTTTAATTAACTTACGGAACACTTAGTACAAATAGTGCTTGTAAAGTAAGGCCAACAGTAATCAATAAAAATATGTATTGTGTTTTATCACTTTGTTGATGGCCAAACAGTTTTACCGCTAAATCATGTGCTAATACAACACTTAACATGTGTCCCGCTAATGTAAGGAAAACTTGTATTCCCCATAAAGCAACTGGTGTAAGAAAATAATTAATTGTTACTTCATTGACATCAAAGAGATTTAATCCTGTTCCAAGAGGATCATTAAATCTATATACAGTACTTTGTGATTCGTACAAGAGAAGGCTTATATAATGTGTTACATGATAAGCGAATGCTATTGGAAGCATGGTGTGTCCAAACTGCAGAGAAACATCGTTTAGATTTAAATTTTCTCCACTAATTTTTATAGCAAACCAACATGCAAATCTATAAAAAAGAATCACTATGAGATTTAAGCTAAAAAAGGCTATTGTTGAAAAACCTATATCAAGAGTTGATGATCCGAACTGGTTATACCAGAAAGTAGTTCCACGAAGTCCATCATACGTCACAGTCCCAATCATCAAGAGAATAAAATACTCCATTCCCTTCAAATTTGTTAAATTGGCAATGTTTTCTAATAAGCCTTTTAGAAAAGGTTTTTTATTTGTAAGTCTCAACTTGCTATAAAGATGATGGAGTAATAAAAGAGGATCAACTTCTATAGAGGAAGATTTACTAGATTTTCTTACAAGGTTTGTTACTAAGAATAGAATTAGAAAAACTGTACCAATATGTTGTGGATTACCAGGTTTATTCCAAACAAGCTCAAACCATGTAAGTCCTAAAAATAATACTGATGCAATGTAAACATTTTTTGGTTTATTGTTTTCAAAACTAAGAATTGCTAAAGGATTAAATTTTGCATAAACATCACCAACAATTAATCCAAGGACAGGAACTCCAATCCATAAGAACACCCATAAAATTAACGGAACAACAGATGTTTTTGCTGGTTCATCACTAACAAATCCAGGTAAAACCAATAGAAGCAGTGTTGCTATACCAAGTATCTTGCCAAATGTATTTTGGTTATCCTCGAATACTTTTTCTGTATTTATTAGAATTGAATCTTTCCAAGAAATTTTTAAGAATACAAACGTTAAAACAATGACAAGAGCTGAAATGTTTAAAACCGTGTCAAAAGGAATTGGAAGATCACCAACACTACCAATCCCGTGATTAAAGTTTATACCAAAAAACATTTATGAAGTGATTATATATTTACTTACTCATAAGAATAATTAGTATTAAAATTAGATTTAATCATGTGTGTAGTTTGCAATGTAGTAGATAAAGATTATGTAGAAGCAGCTATTGCTGTAAAAAGTACTGTAACTACTGATTTTATGACAATTCCTTTAAATGTTTCTCCAACTTTTTTTCATAATGTTACTCTTGAAATGCTTCAGTCATACCTCTTGAATGCAAATTTAATTGCTCTAATTTTTTAGGCAGCTTTTACAAACTCCAAATAATTCAAGACCATGGTCATTTATTTTCACTTGAAGTTTATTTTCTAATGCTCTGATTTCATAATCTAATTTATTTTCAAACTCTTCACTGAGTTCAATATCTATCACATCTCCACACTTTTCACAGAACATATGATGATGATGTGATGTATCTACAAAAGATAGCTCAACCATAGTTATGTTTTCAGGTGATGTAATCTCTTCTAAAATATTGATACTTTTTAAATCAGATATGACTCTATAAAGTGTCGAGATTGCAACTCTGTCTTTTAATCTTATTTGAAGATCTTCTATTGCAATAGGTTTTTTAATAGAAAGGAGTTCTTCTATAACAAGCAAGCGGGGATTCGTAATTGAGATATTGTTATTTGAAAGTATCTCTCTTGGTTTTTTTTGCATAACTATATTATATGTTGACATAATTAAAAATGAGAACTATTCTCAATAAAAATGAGAACTATTCTCAATTATTAGAGGTTGTTATGTCAGAATTAATTATTGTAATTTTAGCTAGCTTTGCAGCTGGATTGCTATCACTTTCTGTTGCATTAGTTTTACTTAGCAGCAAGAAACTTTCTGAAAAACTTGTAAAATACGGCACACCTTTTGCAGCTGGTGTCTTGTTGATAATTGGATTTAGAGATCTACTTCCAGAAGGTATTCAAGAAGAAGGTATTCAGGTTTTAAATGCCACACTTGGTGCAGTTATCATATTTTTCCTAATCGAAAAAGGCTTTAGCTCTTTTCATCACCATCATGAGGAAGACAAGCCAAAGGACAACAATACTCAAGGTTGGTTATTTGTAATTGGTGATGTGTTCCATAACTTAATAGATGGCATTTCTCTTGGTGGCGCATTTTTACTAGGAAGAGATACAGGCTTGTTGGCCACTTTTGCATTAATTTCACATGACATACCTTTGGAAGTTGGAGAATTTGGAAATCAATTAAGGGTTGGGTTTACAAAAAAACAGACAATTATCAGAAATATTATTTCTGGATCAACAACAGTAATTGGTGCAGTTTTAACTTTTCAGATTGGAGGGGATTTAGATATCCCAATGGGGTATCTATATGGAGGAATTGCAGGATTTTTTATTTATATTGCATTAAGCGATATTGTTCCAACAATTCATACTTCAGAAAAAAGTCGATACGGTTTACAAACAGGATTTTTATTAGTTGGATTAATTTTTGGAGGCACTGTTTCAGCTTTAGCTCATGAATATATTGATGTTACTCACAATCATGAAATTCATGAAGATGAAAACCATCACCACGATGAAGATGATGATGATCACCATGAAACAGAAACTAATCCTACCGAAGAAAATTCAAGTGATAAGCTTTCATCTGAATTGTCGCCTGCGTATGAAGCAGTGGGGTGTACAACAATACTAAATAACTTAAACGAATTGGAAATCTATACAGTTGCAATTGAGAGACCGTTTCCAGGAGAAATAATTAGTGGAGACTATCTAGTTACAGGGTGTTCCTCAGCATTTGAAGGTACGGTTGTATGGCAACTTTTAGATATTTATGGAAATTCTGTAGGTTCAGGATTTACAAATGGTGGGAGCTTTTATGTCGATAAATTTGAGTTTTATTTAGAAACAGAGATATTTAATAATGGAAAATATTTTTTAGAGGTCTATGAAACAGATCCTTCAGACGGTGAAAGTTCATTGAAACTAGATGGAACGACTATACCAATTTATATAAACAATGAAATTATCACTTCATCTACAACTATTGATGTAGAAGTTGAGAAGTTTAGTTTATCAGTTACAGAAGGTGTTCCAGAAGAATTACAAATTATTGAAGTAAAGCTTGGAACAAAAGCAATTATAGAAATTAATTCTTCAGTTAATACAGAACTTCACATTCATGGATATGACTTATATATTGATATTCAAAAAGATAATACTCAAGAATTAGCATTTGATTTTAATATTGCAGGAGAATTTGAAATAGAAGATCATAATTCTGGTTATGAGGTTGCCAGAATTAGAGTAAATCCATAAAAAATAGTTCTAAAATTTTCTGAGTTATGGGAATAAATTATTTTTTTACTCAATTTACCCCCATAACCAGACTTCTTTAATCTCAACGGAAGGGAAAACCATTCAGATTTTATTACAATACTAATTTGGGTTTTGCCCGGAGATTTAATTTCAGTGACACCTGTAAAAAACCGGGCAGTGCCCGGTCGTACGAATAACTAAAATGGGGCACTTATATGTTTATATGCCACCACATCCAGTTATTTAATTTATACATTAGGTATTAATTTAGATGAGATTAATTGAATATGCAATTCAATAGAGAGACTATTTATAAATAATTAAAATATTTAAAATTGCTATATTGAAAAAAAAGTTACATTCCCAAGATAAAGTAATTGAGGCTTTTAAAGCAAAAAATATAAATATAGAAGTTTTAAATTTAAGTGTCTCAACTAAAACTTCTAAAGAAGCAGCCAATGCAGTTGGTTGCAGCTTATCGCAAATAGCAAAGTCAATTGTTTTTTATGAGGTAGATCATAAAAAATTAGTTCAAATTTTTGTTTCAGGACCAAATAGAGTTGATGTAGATATTTTTCAAAAACATAATGGTTTAAGAATTGAAAAAGCAGATGCTAATTTTGTTAGGGAAAGTACGGGTTTTGCAATTGGAGGTGTAGCTCCAATAGGTCATATCAATAAACCTCTATATTATTTGGATGAAACACTTACTCAATTTGAAGATGTCTGGTGTGCTGCTGGTACACCCAACTCACTTTTTAAAATTAAAACCAGTGACTTACTTAAAGTTTGTGAACCAAAAATACTTCAAGTGTGTTAAGTGAAGTTGATAAATAATCATATATTTTCCTTAAACCTAATATTGAAGTCATGAATAAAATTATCAATTCAACAAACTTAACAAAAGTCTATGGTGAAAAAGAGACAAGCGTGACTGCTTTAGATAATATCGATATTGAATTTAAAGAAAATGAGTTTACAGCAATTATGGGACCATCTGGGTCTGGAAAATCCACCTTACTTCATTGTTTAGCTGGACTTGATAGACCAACATCGGGTCAGATATTTTTAAAAGGCAATGATATTTCAAAATTAAACGACAAACAGTTAACCAAAATAAGAAGAGATAGTTTTGGTTTTATTTTTCAAGCTTTTAATTTAATTCCAACACTTACAGCAGAGGAAAATATTACACTTCCTTCTTCTATCGCTGGTAGAAAACCTGACATGGACTGGGTAAAAAAAGTTGTTGAAACTGTTGATATTGACGATCGTTTAACACATAGACCTAATGAATTGTCTGGTGGACAACAGCAGAGGGTTGCTGCGGCAAGAGCAATGGCAACAAAGCCAGAGGTAATCTTTGCAGATGAACCATCTGGAAATCTTGACTCAAAATCAAGTAGAGAGTTATTAACATTTATGAAATCAGTAGTTGATGAGCTTAATCAAACAATCATTATGGTTACCCACGATCCATTTGCAGCGTCTTTTGCAGGAAGAGTTGTGATGTTAAAAGATGGGAAGATAGCTAGCGACTTAGACAATCCTTCACAAGAAGAGATAGTTTCTGAAGTTACAGCATTAACTAATATCTAATGTTTGGGTTTACAAAGAGACCACTATTCCTGATTGCAAGGAAGAATTTAAAGACTTATCCCGTAAGAATATTTTTAACAACTTCTTCGATAATTCTTGGGGTTGCAGTGATTATTGCTTCAAGTATTTTCTCAGAAAGTAATAAAAATGCTTTTGATAATTTATTTTCAGGAATTTATGAAGGTGTTGATTTAGTAGTACAGCCTATCCAAGAAGATTTTGCTGGAGATTTTAATGGCGATGGTGGTCAGGGACCAATTTCATTTGAAGTTAAAAAAATTCCTGATGAAAAAATTAATGAAATTCAAAATTTATCAAGTGTTAAAGCAGCTTGGGGAGATGTTCTTGGTTTTGCTCAATACATAAAAGTTGTTGATGGTGAAACAATACTTATCACAAATGGTTTTGCTCCAACATTTGGAGCAGCATGGGATGATAGTGAGTATGCATCACAATGGTCACTCGTAGAAGGAAAAGCACCTACGAACAACAAAGAAGTTGTCATGGACATTGTTACTGCAGAAAATCATGATTTCTCAGTCGGTGATAGAGTTACACTTTTGGCAGGAGCTACCCCAGCATCATTTACTATTGTCGGTATTGCTGAGTTTGCAAGTGTTGGCGCTCCTGGTGGGGCAACCTTTGCTTTGTTTGAATTTAGAACAGCACAAAAGTTATTAGATTCCAGAGGTGAAGTTGATTTAATTAATGTTGTCATTGAAAATGGTTACGACATAGATGATGTTAAGAATCAAATAATAAATCTAGATCCAGAGAATTTAAATGTCATCAATGCCCAAGAGGCTGCAGCAGAACAAGCAGATTCGATCAAACAGGGCTTAGATTTCTTTAATACAATTTTGAATGTTTTTGCAGGTATAGCAATTTTTGTTGGCGCATTCATAATTCAAAACACTTTTAGGATTTTATTGCTGCAACGTACAAAAGAACTTTCTTTGTTAAGGGCATTAGGAACTTCTAAAAGACAGATATATAGACTTGTTATTTCTGAATCTTTATTCATGTCAATTATTGGCTCAGGTTTAGGGATAGGTCTAGGTATAGGGTTGGCTGTTGCAGTAAAAGAAGGACTTCAGTATTTTGAATTTGGCTTACCAGATGGACCTCTTGTATTAACTACAGAGGCAGCAATTACAGGTCTAATTATTGGTGTGGTAGTAACAATTCTTTCGTCACTACTTCCAGCTAGAAAAGCTTCACAAGTGAGTCCTATGGAAGCTATTAGAGACAGTGTTTCAACACCAAAAAGAAAATCACTTGTTGTAAGGTTGATTTTTGGAACAATTGTTTCTGTAGTTGGTTTTGGTATGTTATTTGGTGTCCTCTATGACTATCTAGACCTTCCTTCCTTGTCTGGATTACAACAAGTAGGTTTTGGTGCAGCTGTAATTTTTATTGGAATTTCTATTATCACTCCATCAATTACAAAACCTTTTGTGTTTATGTTTGATAAAGTTTATGAGTTAACATTTGGTGTTTTAGGAAAATTAGCCACAGAAAACTCAAAAAGAACACCTAGAAGAACAGCATCTACCGCATCAGCTTTGATGATTGGGCTTACGCTTATTTCATTAGCTAACGTAATTACAACTTCTTTCAAAGCTCAGGCAGAGTCTTTAATTAGTGATGTAATATTGGCTGATTATCAAGTAAGCGCAGCAAATGTTTTTGCCTCACCCGGCATACCAACAGGCTTGTCAGAAGAGTTGTTAGAGCTGGATGAAGTAACAAAACTATCAAGAACAAGAGCTACTGTTGTTGGATATAATGATCGCCCGCTAATTTTAGGTGGAGTGGATGATGCAGTGTTTGATCTTATTAAAACAGATGAAATTGAAGGTAACAGGGCAGATTTCTCTAATCAAAACGCTCTTGGAATTTTAAAACCGTCTGCAGAAAGAGAAGAGTTAAAAGTTGGTGATGAAGTAACACTTACTATTCCTGAAGAGGGTGAAAGAACATACGTTGTGTCCTACATTTTTGATTGGACTACGCAACCTCCTGCTGAATTTTTTGTATTATTAAACAACAATTCATTCTTCTTAGATGAGTCACTGGATACAGAGTTGTATTTTAATGTAGACAAAGTTACACCTGAGCTTGATGAAAAAATTAATGACATCGTAGATAATTATCCAGGTGTTGAAATTAGGGACGAAGAAGGCTTAGTAGAAGAAGCAAATAATCAGATCCAACTACTTTTGAATGTGATTTATGGATTTCTCTCAATTTCAATTTTTGTTGCTCTTTTTGGTATAACAAATACACTTTCTCTTTCAGTTTTTGAAAGAACAAGAGAAATTGGATTAATGAGAGCAATCGGAACATATAGAAAACAAATTAGAAGAATGATATTTATTGAGTCTTCAATTATTTCAATATTTGGTGCGGCTCTTGGTACTGGATTAGGTATTTTCTTTGCATGGAGTTTAATTCAGGCTTTGGCAGACGCAGGTTTCAATGTGTTTGCTGTATCTTGGGAGCAAACTTTGATGTGGATAGGAATTTCAATATTAGCTGGAGTTATTGCTGCAATCCTCCCCGCAATTAGAGCTGCACGACAAAATATACTTGAAGCTATCTCTTACGAGTAAAACACTGACACCGATACAATATCTCTATGCTTCAAGAAGAAATAATTAAACTACTCTCAGACTTAGTAAGAATACAATCAATTAGTTCAGATAAGAACCATAGAGAGCATGTTGATGAATCAGCTCAGTTTGTACAAAATATATTTGCTGATTTAGGACTTAACACACAAACCATAAAAGTACCTGGAGGTATGCCCGCAGTTGTTGCACATACAGAGATTGATCCAGCAAAAAAAACGGTACTACTTTATGCACACCATGATGTTCAACCAGTTGGAGATGAGACTTTGTGGAATACCGATCCTTTTGAACCACAAGTAATTGATGGAAGGTTGTTTGGCCGTGGGTCTGGTGATAATAAATCAGGTGTAGTTGTTCATTACAACGTTGTTAAACAACTACTTGATGATTTGCCTGTTAATTTAAAGATTTTTATCGAAGGAGAAGAAGAAATAGGATCTCCAACAATGACTGAATTTATCAATCAAAATCGTGATGCTTTAGAGTCAGATGTAATTATTATTGCTGACTCTGGAAATGTCCGAATTGGAACTCCAACTATTACAACAACGTTACGTGGTTTGGTGGATGCAATTATTGAAGTAGACCAACCTATGAGACCTATACACTCTGGAGTTGGTGGAGGTGTAGTGCCAGATGCATTCTTAGTATTGAGCAAAATAATATCTTCATTTCATAATGAAAAAGGTGAACTCCTAATCGAGGGATTAACCACGACAGAAATGCAAGTAACTGAACTGGAAGAATCATTTCTTAAAAAAATGCTTGGATCAGAAGATATAAAACTTTTTGATACTGAAAGTATTTCAAAAAGACTTTGGCTAGAGCCAGCATTAGATGTGTTAGCAATTGATGCCCCATCTGTATCTGAAGCAGTTAATTTAGTTATACCAAAAGCTAAAGCAAAAATTAGCTTGAGGCTTCCACCAACTGAAGATCCTGATCATGCAATGAAGATGTTAGAAGAACATGTTATGAAAAATGTACCGTGGAATGCGTCTGTAAAGTTTATACCAAATTCAAAAGGTTCAGGTGTTGTTGCCGATCCTGATAAGCCATTTACAACTGAACTAGTAAAGAACTTTAACGAGGTTTGGAAAAAAGATACAGCGTTTATTGGTGTTGGTGGCTCTATTCCTTTTGCAAATGATTTTGTGAGAGAGTTCCCAAATGCTGAACTGGTTCTTGTCGGCGCAGCAGATGAAGAACTTGGTAATGCACATGCACCAAATGAAAGTGTACAGATAAATCACATTGAGATGCTTATCGAAAGCCTTGTTCAATCTTTAAAAAATTTTAAGTATTAAGGAATCTTTACATGGAAATTGGAATAGATTCGTTCGCAAAAAAAACACAAACTAATGAAGGCGGAACAATAGCTGACAACGCATTGGCTATGAAAGAGTTAATAGATCGTATAGTTCATGCAGATAAAGTTGGTTTAGATGTATTTGGTATAGGCGAACATCATAGAGAAGAATTCTTGGATTCAGCAGCACACAATATACTTTCTGCAGCAGCAGCAAGAACAGAAAATATTAAATTAACAAGTGCTGTAGCTGTTATTAGTGCAATGGATCCTGTTCGATTATTTCAAAATTATGCAACACTCGACCTCATTTCGAATGGTCGTGCAGAAATAGTGGCAGGAAGAGGCTCTTTTACTGAAGCATACCCACTGTTTGGGTTAGATTTTAAAGATTATGATGACCTATATGCTGAAAAGTTAGACTTACTTTTAAAAATTAGAGATGAAGAAAAAGTAACTTGGTCGGGTAGGTTTAGGCCACAGATGGTTGATCAAGCAGTATATCCAAGACCACTTCAAGAAAAACTTCCTGTATGGGTTGGTGTAGGAGGAACACCAGCTTCTTTTGTAAGAGCAGGCGCACTTGGTTTACCACTTATGGTTGCTGTTATTGGTGGAGAGACACATCGATTTAAACCATTACTAGATCTTTATTACGAAGCTGCTGAAAAGGCAGGAGTTGACAAATCACAATTAAAAGTCGGTCTTCATTCCCTAGGTTTTGTAGCTAATTCAAAAGAGGAAGCGATAGAAAAATATTATCCAGGTTATAGAGTTTGGTTTAACCAGATTGGAAAAGAGCGTGGCTGGCCACCAGTAACAATGGAGAGATTTGAACAACAAATTGGAGACTTAGGAGCTTATGTAATAGGTGGACCAGAAGAAGTAGCAGAAAAATTAGTCAGACACAGTAAAGCTTTAGGTGGTTTATCTCGTTTTACTTTTCAAATAGATAACGCAGGCTTAACGCACGAAGATTTAATGGAGACTTATTCTCTCATAGGGGAAAAAGTGAAACCATTAGTTTTAAATAAATTAGACAATTAATCATTCTTTCGACATTTTTTTACCAAAATCAATAGACTTTGAAGTACCTGAAGTTATTGATTTTGGTTGGATTTTAGGAGTTCCAGGAACTCTTTTAGCCTTCTCTTACATATATTCAAAACAAGACGCTTAAAAAATCAATTAATTTATAGATTAAAACGCACTCACTTTATGGGAGTGCGTTTTTTAATGAAAAAAGTAATAAAATAGACTCAAGATGGAAATTGTTTCTGGACAAATAATTGATGACTCAATCTATTTGGCAACTGAGTTACTTGAAATTGCCAAGAAAAAAGAAGCAAGAAAAGATAAATCTAAAAAAAGACAGTTTGCAAGACTTGTAAAGGATAATCGTGCTATCAAGGCAACTCAGCAATTAACCGATCAAGTTATCAGAATAGATTCAAGCAAAGCTTCAGCAAAAATGTTTAGAAGTATAGTAAGGAAAGTAAAATCAAAGGGATTTAGCCTAATAGATTATTTTGGTTTGAAACTTCTTGGATTATTTTCTTATGTTCTAAGGCCAGTGGTTTTATTTATTGTCACAGAAAGAGTAAGGATTGCATCTAGGGGAATTATTAACAGTGCAAATCCTAGAAAACTTAAAAAATATCTTATAAAAAAAAGTAAAGCCAATGTAGATATTAATCTCAACCTACTTGGTGAAGCAGTACTTGGAGAAGATGAAGCAGATAAAAGACTTAATGACCTTTTAAATTTAATGGAATTAGATGAGGTTAATTACATATCTGTAAAGATTTCAGCAATTGTATCTCAGATCATTCCATCTGACTTAAAGGGGAGCTGTGAACGAGTAGCACAAAAATTAAGAGTTATTTATAGAAAGAGTCTTAAAAACAACTGCTTCATCAATCTTGATATGGAAGAGTTTAAAGATTTTGAAATAACATTAGATGTATTCAAACAGCTACTAATGGAAGAAGAGTTTAAAAACCTTTATGCAGGAATAGTTTTACAAGCCTACTTGCCTGAAGCACATTCTGCATTTGATGATTTATTAATTTGGTCACAAAATCGGTGTGAGACATATGGTTCAAAAATCAAAATTAGATTAGTCAAAGGTGCAAACCTAGCAATGGAGCGAACAGAAGCAGAAATACATGGATGGAATCCAGCTCCATATAATACAAAAGCAGAGGTTGATGCAAGCTATTCAAGACTTATCAACATTGCTCTATCCAAAGAAAATGAAGACGCTTTGGTAATTGGAGTGGCTAGCCATAATTTATTTCATATTGCATTCGCACAACAGCTTGCTGAGCTCAGAGAAGTTACAAGCATGGTTGAGATAGAAATGCTTGAGGGAATGTCAAATGCAGAAGCAATGGCAGTCAAACAGAAATTCGGATCAGTACTTTTGTACTCCCCAGTCACCTTAAGGAAAGACTTTCCTGCTGCAGTAGCTTATTTGGTTAGAAGGTTAGATGAGAATACTTCTGAAGAAAATTATTTAAGAGCATCTTTTACTATTGATATAAACAATAAAGAATTTAACCAGCAAGCAAAACGATTTTTAGACTCTGTGCACATGTCACAATTCGTAAGTCTTGAGTCTAAGAGAAGAACCTCTGTAGCACAAGAAAAAGAAGAACTTTATAGTAACAACTCTTTTGCTAACCAAGCAGATGAAGATATAACAAGTAAAAAATTTGTTGATGCTGTTGTTAACAAATTATACATGTTTGGTAAAAGTCTTATTCCAGTAGTAGTTGGTGGCAAAGAAGAATTCAACCTTGAAAGAGTAACTGTTGGTGAGCCAGGTGAGGGAAACAAACCTTTTTATTCTCACAATGTTGCAAATTTAGAAACAGTTGATTATGCAGTTAGGATTGCAAAATTTGAGCAAAAAAATTGGTCTGAAACAAAACCACAAAAAATTTATGAGATATTTGGCAATGTTGCAAAAAATATGGAGAACGATAGAGCAAGAATTATTGCAGCAATGATAAGAGATTCTGGGAAAACTATTGAAGAAGCAAATGTAGAAGTTTCAGAGGCAATTGATTTTGCAAGATTGTATGGTCTGACAGCATTAGATGCTAGTGAAGATTCACAACCATGCGGTCTTGTTGTTGTTGCATCACCATGGAATTTTCCATATGCAATACCAGCAGGTGGAATAATTGCAGCACTTGTATCTGGTAATACCGTTATATTTAAACCAGCTCCAGAGGTTGTACTGGTAGGATGGGAGTTAGTAAATCAGCTATGGAAATCAGGCATACCAAAACAGGCCCTTCACTTTGTTCCAACACTAGACAATGAAGTTGGTCAAAAACTAGTATCGCACCAAGATGTTGACAAGGTTGTTTTAACTGGAGCGCATGAAACAGCTGTAAAGTTTAAAAGTTGGAGACCGGATTTAGATTTAGTAGCAGAGACAAGTGGAAAAAACTCAATAGTTGTAACAAATAGTTCGGATATTGATCTGGCAGTTTACGACATTGTTAAATCTGCTTTTGGCCATGCAGGTCAAAAGTGTTCTGCGGGAAGTCTCGCAATTGTAGAGAAAGAGACATACAATAATCCTTTATTTTTTAAACAATTAGTTGATGCCACAAATTCGCTCTCGGTGGGCAATCCTACAGATTTAGGAAATTCCGTAGGACCAATAATAAAAGATCCAGATGAAAAACTTTTAAGAGCACTTACTGAGCTTGAAGAAGGTGAAGAATGGTTGGTGAAGCCAAAAGTACTTAGAAATAGTAATCTGTGGACACCCGGTATAAAAATTAATGTACAACCTAACTCATGGTCTCATATGAATGAGTGGTTTGGGCCAGTTCTGGGGATAATGAAAGCACCAAATCTAAAAAAAGCTATTGAATGGCAAAATGCAACTGATTATGGTTTAACAGCAGGTCTTCATTCTCTATCTACAAAAGAATGTAATTATTGGTTAAAAAATGTAGAAGCTGGAAATTTATATATTAACAGACCAATAACAGGTGCAGTAGTAAAAAGGCAACCTTTTGGAGGATGGAAGAAAAGCAGTTTTGGTCCAACAGTAAAAGCTGGATCAAGTTTTTACCCCTGGGTTTTTAAGAGACATAACGAGGTAAAAGATTATGACATGTTGGCAAAAGACTTACAAGAACTTTGGAATATTAAATCAAAAAAAATTAAAAATGATGATTTGCAATCTGAACATAATTATTCATTTTTATATCCTCACAAAAAGGTTTTGATAGTTCAAGATGAGAAGCTTAACCCGGAATTTAAAAAATATTTAGATTCAATTAAAAAAATATTTCGAACGATTATTGATGAAATAGAGTTTTCAAAACTGGAAGACAATGATTCGTTAGACAAATATTCACTAGTTCGCTGGCTAAGTAGTGAACCATCTCCTGAATGGGTTTATAAGTATAATTTTTCTTTAGATACTAACCATGTTGTACAAAATCCTCAAAGAGAGCTTTTTTCTTGGGTAAGAGAACAAAGCGTTTCTATAACTAACCATAGATATGGAAATATAGGATTTAGCCCCCTGTCTATTGAAGTAAATTAAAAATTAACAATATTTAAAAAAAGGGTTTTAAAAACCCTTTTTTTAGTAAGCTTTTACAATATTTTTGTGAGTAAAAAAATAAAACTTGTTATATTTTTAGTTTTCTTAATGTATCTTTTTATTTCAGATAGCTTTTTAGCAAGAAGACTAATTCAACTTCCCTCACTACTTTTAAATTACTTTTAGAAGTACTATTTTCTTATGAAGTTATTAGATTTTGCTGATGTTCAATATATTAACTTGGAAACATTTAAAAAAGATGGAACAAAGGTAACCACCCCTGTATGGGTAGCACAACATAATAATTCATTGGTTTTAACTACAAATATGAATGCAGGAAAGGTCAAAAGAGTTAGAAATAATGGAAAAGCAACGATTTATGAAACCAACCAAAGTGGTTCTAAACAATTATCAGAGGAACTTGATGTACAAGCTTCATTAATTGAAGATTCAAACCTAAAAGATCAAGCGGTTGCAGTTATTAAAGAAAAATATGGCTTAATGGCAAAAATGATGATTAAAGGATCAAATAGCAATAGAGCAATTATAAAACTAGATCAGCTTTAGTTATTTTGGATGTGGGTCAATCACTTATGGAAGTGTGTTTGAGTGATTTTCAACGCATACACGTGATTGACCGATACTGTAATTATAAAATATAATTCACAATCATGCAAGATTGTGATAATATATTCACAAAGTTTGTCTTTTGTGAATAAAGTTTTAGTGTAAATTCTTAATTACAAAAAATATGCTAAAAAAAGGGGAGAATTTATTTCTTTCATAATGAAATAAAACTTTGGGGGAAGTTTTAGATTAGTGTAAATAGGCCGGGATTATCCCGGTTTATTTATTTAAACGATAAATAAAGTTACAGCCAAAGTGACACACATAAAAAATCCATAAAGAGCAATGGATTTAGAGTACAATCTTTTTTCTAATGGAAGTTTTAGCACACAGAAATTAGTGATTGAATAGTAAATCAAGATAAAAAATGCACTAGTTTTAATTGCCGAAACTACATCTAAAAAATAAATTCCTAAGACAATTGTTACAAAAACAAACATTTCAGCAACGTAAGCTGAGTTGTAGTTTGTATGAATTCTAGAAAATATTTTTGGAAGAATTCTATCTCGAGACATAGCAACATAAATTCTTGATATGCCCGGAAGCAATGCAATTAATACTGAACTCATAGCAATAGCAGATCCAGTTGTGATTAGATACGAGAAGTTTGAAAGTATTGATACATCCATTGCAATTAGTAAAGGAGTTTTAGAATTCATTAAAATTACAGGGCTAACTATTGAAAGAGTAAGCCAACTTATTATCAAGTAAATAGATATTGAAATTCCAAGTCCAATAAAGATTGCTCTAGGGATGATTAATTCTGGATTTTTAACTTCTTCACCAAATGTTGCAAGTCGTGAATATCCAGTAAATGCAAAAAACCAAATTGAAGCAGATAAAAAAATATTTGAAATATCAGCATTTTCAAATAATGGTAGGTTGTAGTTGACACCAGGTGTTAATACGATTGAGATTGTATAAAACAATAAAATAATTAGTACTGACCAAATAAACCACTTACTTATTTTTGCAGTTTTTTGAATTCCAAAATAACTGATAAGAACAATTATGAATGAAATCAGTACAGCGATTTCATTTGAGTAAATTGATGATAGGTAGTTTCCAACTGTTAACGAGATAGCAATACAGCTAATAGTTTTTCCAATAATAAAAACCATTCCTGCCATGTTTGCATATGCTTTCCCCAACACTTTTGATGCATATAAATATGTTCCTCCAGTTTGAGGATAAAGTGCTGCTAGTTGAGCAGACGAAGAAGCGTTGGCAGTAGCTACAGTAGCTGCAATGACAAGACCTAAAATTGATGCATAAGAACTCACTTTTGCCGTAGGTGAAATGTTGTTAAATAAACCAGCACCGATCATCGAACTAAGTCCTAAATAAATTGAATTTTTTAGAGTTAGTGTTCTAGAAAAAGAATTTTTCATAAAACAAATTCTAAGTTTTTAGAAAATTAAACAAAAAACTAAATTAGTTGTTTTTTATGCCAATTAATAATATGTTCAAATCGTTGTTTTCTATGTATTGGCTTTCCAGACCTAGATAGTTCATGGCTTTCTCCAGGAAAACGTAGCATCGCCGACTCAATACCTCTTCTTTTTAGATTTGAAAATAGTTGTTCCGCTTGTTCTATGGGGCATCGATAATCTTCCTCCGAATGGATAATAAGGGTAGGAGTTTTTATATTTGAAGCGACAGAGATAGGGCTTTTTTTTCTGTAAAAGTTTAAATCTTTTTCCATATCACTTAATAAATACATTTCTGGAAAACCTATTCCAATATCAGAAGTTCCAACCATTGTCTCCCAATTAATCAATGCTCTTTCAACAATTGCGGACTTGAATAATCTAGTATTGTGACCAATGACCCATGAGGTCATGAACCCTCCGTATGATCCTCCCATAATTCCATAATTTTTATTCTCTATGCCCATTTTTCGAACCATCTTCTTGAAAGAAGTAACAACATCATGAGCGTCTTTTACTCCCCAGTTTTTTCCACAAACATCTCTTAAGAAATCATGCCCTCTACCTGTTGATCCCCTTGGGTTACAAGCAATGACATTAAAACCAGCTGTTGCATAAGTCTGAAATTCATCAAAAAAGGTAAATCCATATTGGCTTGCTGGTCCTCCATGAATGTTAAGAAGTGTTGGTTTATCTTTACCAACAAAGATTCCCCAGGTATCAATCTCAGACTCTCCAGTATCAATTCTGTGGTAGATTGTTTCATGTGTTTTTACTTTTGTATTGAAGTAATGGTTTGCTAGAGAAATTTTTTCTAACTTACCATTAACAATTTTAAATACTTCATCTGGTTGAGAAAATGAATTAGCAATTACAAATATTTCATCGTTCAAAATATCAAAATCTTTTATTGTTATTTTGTCATCAATAAGATTTTCTTTTTTAGTTACATTTCTCAGAAGTTTTTTGCCGGAGTCTTCAAATAAACAGTAAATATTTTGATCATAAACTTTTGCCATTTCAACATTTCTATCAAAAGTATGTTCTAAGAAACTTAATTTTCCTTTATTTGAGAATTTTAAAATACTTGTATTAGTTGGCCAGTCGAATCGATTTCTTAACCCAACAGCATGCAGCTGATCATTTATTGAAAAAAGATTTCCCAACATTCCACCTTCGTGAATATATGAAATTTTATTTCCATCAACTCTACCTATTTTCTCTGTAAGCATCGTCCCTTGTTCATTGTGTTTGTTACCAACAAAATACAAAGTTGAATCGTTGAGATGTAATGAGCTAATCGACAGCAAGTCTTCTTTGTCACCATTGACCAATGTAGAGGCTTTATTTGTTGTGAGATTGATTTTATGAATATGTGATCTTTTGTTGAAAATCACACCTAATGTATCGAATCTGAATGGAAGTGATTCGTAATACTTTGGTTCATCATTTTTATCCTCTATATTTTTATACTCTTCACTCCACTCTTTAGTGACTAGATAAACAAATTTATTATTTTTGCTAACTACATATTCAGTAATTGCATCTTCAGTTTCAAAAATGACATCTGTTTTGCCAGATGAGTGCTGAACTTTAAGTGAGTTAAGTGGTTTGAAATTATTGTTAGAGTCATTTCTTTTTGACTGTATAAAATATAAACTATTTGTTTCGCTTGAATATTTTGGTTGAGTGTAATTATTTGCACCAGATTTAATTTTTTTCCAACTTCCACGTGAATATTTCCAAAGTTGAGAAATATAATTGTTGTGCTCAAAATTCATTCTTGTGCTTTGCACAACAATAGAGTTATTGCCACATGTGATGTTACTTAAATTTTCAAAGTGTTCTAAATTATCTGGTTTCATAAAGTAATTTTATCGAAATAATTTACTTGAGACAATTGTGATTAATGCTGAACTTATAAGTGCAATTGCAAAAGTATTTAGATCCGCTAAACCGTAAAGGTCTGTTGGTATCAAGAGTCCACCGGGATTTTCAGCTAAATCAATATGATTCAATCTATAGAACCCAACAGTTAGTAACGATCCAATAAATGGAATTAGTAGTTGTGAATTTTTAGACTTTTTTCTTATTTGATAAAAGGCTGGGAATACTAGTGAAGTTGCAAGAAGATCAGCTACTAAAAATATATTGAATATGTTTGCAACTTGTGTAGATAAAAACAAAGCCGCAACAACAACTATTAAAGTTATCAACTTAGCTTCTTTTGATTTTTTTCTGATTATGTCTATCGATATTGTTGAAGAAATAGCATTTTCCAATGTGTCGACACTAGAAGTAACCAGGAGTGTAGCCAAAGAAATAAGGAGAATTGTTGTGAAGCTATTGAGTTCTAATTGATTTATAAAACTTAAGGAAGGTACCTCAAGTCCTTTTCCAGCTCCAACAGCACCACCTATTCCTATAAGCAGGATTGTTATAAATGCTCCAAAGCCAGAAAAAACACTTGCTTTTTTAATGACGTCAGCGTTTTCTGCTGAAAAAGTTCTCTGCCAGTACCCAGTTGAAAAAACCTCAGCTGCAGTTACTGCAATAATTACCGCAAGTGCTGATTTTAAACTGAACGTTTCAAACGAATTTAAACCACCAGCATTTGCAAAAGTGATAATTTCAGAAACACTGTTTTGAGACAACCAAAGTCCAAAGACAATTGTTAGAAGTAAGATTATTCCATATCCTTGTAGTTTGTCGGTTATGTAAGAAGCTTTAAAACCGCTATTGTTTAGGTATAAAAAAGTAGTTAATGCTACTAATGAGCTGACTACAATTCCTGATACTTCTGAAATAGATGAGAAGACAAAACCAATAGAAGCAAACTCAGCTATTAAAAAAGCACTCATATAAATTACCGCAACAGTAGATACAAGCTTTTGAGCTATTGATCCATATTTAGTCTCAACGAATTGAGCAAGAGTGACTCCGTTTGGAAGAAGATCTGCAATCTTAGGTCCAAAAATATATATCAAAACAAAAGGAGTAGCAGCTGACAGTGCATATCCATAGATGTCATATCCAAGTCCATACCATGCTACTTCTGCTGGTGAGGTTAATATCCAAAGACCCATACCACTTGCGTAAAAGCTTAAAGTAAGACCCAAAACTCCTTCACTTTTGTTTAATACAAAATATTCATTGTCGTCTGCTTTTAGATTTCTGGTTTTGAAGAAAACCCACGATAATATTGCGCCTATTACTAAATAAACTACGCTTACATTCATAAATACCTCATTCCTTAATTAAGTAATGGGATAAGAGTCCGAAATCCCTTCGCTGGCATTACCCAACAGGTTCAAACGGTCGGTTATTCACCCTCTCAGCTTTTTGCTCCCGTAATATTGATATTACCAAGTTTATTTATCAACGTTACAAATCTGCCTTATTAATATGTTGAAAGTGAGTTTTCTTAAAACATTGTCAGCAGTTTTATCGTGTGCATTTTTATGGGGTATTGGAAGTGTAATTTCAAGAAGTTTACTCATAGAAGGAATAAATGAAATATATTTGGTATTTCTAAGGTTAATTTCAATTGCAATTATTTTGTTTGTGTATTTAACAATTGCACAACGTGATCAACTTAATAAACAAATTTTAAAAGAGGCATCAATAACAGGATTCTTTTCAGTATTTCTAGTCAGTATTTCATTTATTTACGCACTTCAAGAAATTTCTTCAGGACTAGTTACTTTAATGATTAGTTCAGCACCCATATTTACAGTTATTTGGTTAAAAATTCTTTTAAAAGAAGAAAGAATAAGTTCAATTAAATATTTTTCAGTCTTTATAGGGTTTATAGGAATTGTGTATTTGTTTTTAACACAAGAAACTGGGTTAGAAAACCAGGGAAATATTTTAATTGGAGGTCCTTTAGCTTTTCTAGGTGTACAGTGTATTTCACTTTCAACCGTTTTAAATCGTAGATTTGCTCCTAAATACAAGGTAACAAGTTGGCTAGCTTACCAATATCCTTTTGTTGTGGTTTTAATAACTGCTACTTTTTTTATTTTGGGGATTGAAGTTCAAGATTTAAGCACCTCTCAAATTGTAAGACTTGCGTTTTTGGTATTTTCAAACTTGGGAGCTTTTTTGACATTTACTTGGTTAATCCAGCGAGTCAGTGCTTTACAGGTAGCATCAATTGATTATTTAGTCCCAGTAGTTGGAGTGACATCAGGAGTTATTTTCCTTGGAGAAAGTTTTAACAACAATATTTTGGTGGCAGGTGTATTTATATTTTTCTCTCTAATTATTAATACCTATGAAGAGTTTTCTAGGTAATTAAACTTATCTCCTTCTTTATTTCTTTGAGATCATTTAACGTTAGCCATTTTGGTTTCCCAACATCTTGCGAAGGATTTCTTAGTAAATAAGATGGATGGAATATTGGCATAATTTTTCTTCCATCTTTTTCAACCCAATTACCTCTAAGTTTAGAAATAGGATCTTTAATTTGAAGATAGGACTGAACAGCAGTCGAACCAGCTAAAACAACAACCTTTGGGTTCATTAGTTCAACTTGTTTTTCTAACCAATGAAAACAACTTGAAATCTCCGATGCCTTTGGTTTTCTATTATTTGGAGGTCGACATTTTACAATGTTTGAAATAAAACAATCTTTATTCGTATCTATATCCACTAACTCAAACATCTTATCCAATATTTTTCCTGCTCTACCAACAAAAGCATATCCTTGCACATCCTCTTGTTCACCAGGTGCTTCACCAATCACGAGTAATGATGAGTTGATGTTACCTCTACCAAAAACTACATTTGTTCTTGTGGCTGATAGTTCGCATTCATGACAAGAAACACATGATTTTTTTAAAGAATTTATTTTTAGACTTATATCCATTTATTTAAATATTAATGATAGATGTTTTAAAACACACCCTAGAAAAGCATTCCTAGGGGGTTTCGTATACCAACTAATTAGGGAGTAATCGATTGATATACAAAGTATGTTCATTCAGGTTAAACATTACGTAAAGAAGAATTAAATCATATATAAACGAGAAAACCCTTGAAAACTCCGCTATCTGTTTCCAGATTTCCTGTTTCAAGGGTAATCTCTAATACTTCTTGTAATGATTATCTATAAAGACTTTCTTCACAAAAAGTAATTTAATTATTGAACAAAAAAAACTAAAAATCAAAAATTTTTAATCAGTTTTTTTCCCACTCTCACGTCTATTCACAACAAGTGCAGTAATTATTGCAATTGCAGCAATTCCTAAAAGAGCACTTAAAACAGTGGAAATAAAATTGTTATTTATACTGCTGATTCCGTAATCTTCTAAAAGTAAAACGATTCCATCAGTTTCTTCAAAACCAAACTCTTCAGCTACTGATTCAAGTCCATCAGGCGAAGATGATGCAAATGGTGTAACAAGACTTAGTAGCAAGATCAACATGATAAAAAGACCATATAAAGAAACACCTGTTGTATTTTTATCATCTCT
>Ga0255781_10000719_pt1 | contig 26766 bp, 27 predicted proteins | sample 101ome_21_FD_179979 | JGI IMG/M metagenome (GOLD analysis project Ga0255781, IMG submission 179979) | Coastal salt marsh microbial communities from the Groves Creek Marsh, Skidaway Island, Georgia - 101413BT metaG (version 2) | ecosystem: Environmental > Aquatic > Marine > Intertidal zone >... | reverse complement strand
CAACCGGCTGGCCAAAGTGCTCAAACTTGCCCAATTTGACATATAGCCACTGTTAAAGAGCAAGGCCGCCTCTTTCCCATGCAGCGCTGCAAGCTCTTGCTCGAGATCAACATGCGCATGGCTAGAGCCAGAGATATTGCGCGTACCGCCCGCGCCAGCGCCACTTTCCTCTAATGCGGCATGCATTGCTGCGATAACATCAGGATGTTGGCCCATGCCCAGATAATCATTCGAACACCAGATGGTAACGGGTTTTTCTTGGCCCCTATCGCGCCAATCAGCCTTTGGAAAGGCACCTTTTTGGCGCTTTAAATCCACAAAAACCCTATAATTCCCCTCTTGACGCAAATGCTCCAACTCGGATTGGAAATAAGCCTGATAATCTATCATATTGTAGCCACAGCCCCTTCTTTACCGACCGATAATGTCGACGCTTGTGTTGGGCGCTACAGAGACAACCCCCATTTTGCGAATATGGGCCTCAACAACATCCCAAATCATCGGGCCTTCAGTGCCTTCATTCACGCTGGCCCAGCCGGCCACTTGATAATTCCGGGTAGGGTCAATCGGCTCACCCGTTTTCAACAAGGTCATTTCGGTTATCCGGCTGCCCTGGGGCTTAGAAATATCGATTCGGTAGCCAAGCCCGCCCACGCGCACCATATCCCCCCCCTGCTGGTAATAAGGATCAGGGTTGAACAGGTTATCCGCAACATCTTCTAGAATAATATGCAAAAACTCACCGCTCATTTCGGTGCGATAGGCATTGGGGTAACTCATTGACGTAACATTCCATAAATCATCGCGGGTGATCTCTTGATCCGGCAAGATCGACGGCCCCCAGCGCACCCCCGGTGACAAGGCAATATCGGCATCGCGCTCAGAGATCAGTGCATCGCAAATAAGATCATCCCAAGTCCCGTTGAAATTGCCGCGCCGATACAGCACTTGATCCTCGCCCGTTTTCCCAATCACTTCTGACAATTGATCGATAAACGGGGCGCGCTGCGCGTCGATCAGCTTTGTCATTTGTGGATCGGGCGCAATCACATCGGCAAAAATAGGGATAAGCTTATGGCGAAAGCCCATCATTCGCCCTTGGCGAATATCAAGATCTACGCGCGATACGAATTTGCCGTTTGAGCCGGAGGCCACGATAATCGTATCTCCCACCAAAACTGGTTCTGGCAAAGCATCATGCGTGTGGCCAGATAAAACCACATCAAGCCCTTTCACTTTACCAGCCATTTTCTTATCAACATCAAAACCGTTATGGCTGAGGCACACAACCAGCTCGGCCCCTTTTGCGCGCACCTCATCCACCATTTCCTGCATCCGCTCATCGCGAATTCCGAATGAGTATTCGGGGAACATCCAGCCGGGATTGGCAATCGGCATATAGGGAAACGCTTGCCCGATTACCGCGATTTTTACCCCGCCCCGCTCAAAGAATTTATAGGGAGGAAAAAGATCCGTGGGCTCATCCCATTCGGAATCAAAGATGTTTTGCCCCAAAGCGGCAAAGGGAAGGTTTTCAACGATTTCATTTACCCGCTCAGAGCCTAGCGTAAATTCCCAATGAAAGGTCATCGCATCCGGCTTGAGCGCATTCATCACATTCACCATATCTTGGCCTTGCGTGTGATAGCATGAATAGCTGCCATGCCATGTATCCCCGCCATCCAGCAGCAAAGCCTCCGGGCGTTCGCTGCGGATTGCGTTGATCACTGTCGCAACCCGATCCAGCCCGCCCACGCGGCCATAGGTTCGCGCGAGCGCCGAAAAGTCAGATGAACTAAGCGCATAGGCAGAGGCGCTGCCATCCTGGATACCGTATAATTTACGAAAATCGCTGCCCGTAATATGGGGAACCCGCCCTTTATTCAACCCGACGCCAATATTGGTATCCGGCTCTCTGAAATATATGGGTTTTAATTGCGCATGAATATCGGTGATATGAATAAGCGATACATTTCCAAAACTATCAAACTCCAAAAGCTTGTCTTGGGTCATTCGCTGCTGCGCGGATAAACGGCTCCATGCTCCAAAAGAAGACGCCCCGTAAACCGCGGTTGTGGCCATAGCCATTTGCAGAAAATCTCGCCTCGCTATCATTATAAACCCCCATCACATGCATTTTATTGAATATATTTAGCTAAAGAAAACCCCGAGCGCTTTAAACGCCCGGGGCCGTTGGATCAGTTACGTACTGATGGTGTTTCGACGGTTAACCCGTTCCCGCGCGACGCAAGATATAATTCTAGCGCTTTGAACTCTTCACCGCCTTCTTTATAAGGCGTAGCACGAATATTCTTCATACATCCTTTGAAACGGCCGTGAATTGAGTTGAGTTTTGCGTTTTTCAAACGATATGTCGGAAAACCATTTGTTTGACCTTGCGACAAATGATCGGCGCGGATCATATTGCCATAATTGTCTTCGTGACAATTTGAGCAAGACATATCCAATTGCCCAACGCGGGTATAGTAAAGCTCTTTGCCTTTTTCCCATTGAGCGGCCGCATCCCCATCAAACTTAACATTAACGGGCATACCACGCGATTGTAGACCGATCAGCGCCGTGATTGCCGTCATGTCAGAGGATGACCATTTCCACGCTTCGGCGCCCATACGCTCAGTCCGGCAATCATTGACCATATTTTCCATGGTAACGACTTCACCATCCTCGACCCGCGGCATTGAAGCACGCAGCCCAGCAAAATCCTCTACATTTTCGTGGCAGCTTGCGCAGGATTTACCTTCTGAGCCATCTGCCTTTGCATAAAGGTCGATGCCTTTATCCACAAAAACGAACCCGGGGTTTTCGAAATCATCCATCTGCAGAGCTTGCGTTTCGTCTGTTCTGAATATCCAGCCCGAGAACACTTCATCCAAATTGGGTGTATGCGCCTGCGCCGCTACGCGCGTTGTCATAGCTTGCCCCTCGACGGTTAGAGTGTCTTTTTCGCCGGCATGCGCAAGAGCCCCAATCAAGACCAGAGCTGACGCGCTTATAAGCTTTGTCACTGTCATTTTTATCCTCCCTTTATTATCTGCGACGCTTACCCAACCGCTATCTTTTTAGCCGTTTCATAAACTGAGCCGTCATCATCGTACCAAGTGAACTTAAACTCACCCGTTTCAGGAACGACTGCATCAAATTTAAAGTAAGGATTTGTTGAAATTGCCGGCTCAAGCGTCACATCGATCACGCTTTGACCATTAAAATCACACGTAAACCTATTGATGATCGAGCGTGGAATTTTATTGCCATCTTTATCTTTACGCTGACCAGATTCCATTTTGTGGCTGATCAAAGTTTTAATTGTGATCGTATCCCCTGCAGCGGCCGTTTTGGGCACTTTAACGCGGGGTTTTACACCTTTTGCCATTGTTATTCTCCTCTTTAGCCGCCGCAGCCGCCAATAGTCACTTTGACCGTGGCTTGCGTAGTTTGAAATGAACCATCTTCCATTTTTGCGACCGCAATCACATCCTGGGTTTTGGCAAGGCGAATACGTGTTGAGCCGCTGCGCGCTGCGCTCATCGGCCCAAAGTTAAACGTCGCGACGGCCGGCACTGGATTTCCAGCGGCCAGAATCATAATGCTGCTGGCGCCAGGCGCTGAAACCGTGATCGGAACTGTATTTCCATTCTCTGCAATTTCAGGTGCATCCAATTCGATCGCACCGGCAACCGCATCAGCACCGCCAGTGAAAGCCGCGATATGCTCATCAACAGCCGAGGCCAAAACGGGTAGTCCGCAAAATGTGGCCACAGCGAACGCAGAGGTTCCCGCCAGCATCATATTTCTTCTCGTCAGTCCCATACTGCCCTCCTATTCTTCTTTAAGTGTCAAAAGATACGCCACAACATCTTCAACTTGCTGGGCATTCAAAATGGATTTGCCTTGAAAGTTTTTCAAATTTCGTTCAAATCCGGCGTCTTTGTAAAATGCTGGCATAATCGTGCCCTCAAACATCATCTTAGAATTCACCACGATACCGCGCAATTCCGCCGCTTCCCACCGGTCAGCCACGCCGTCGAGCGCCGGGCCTACTTCTCCGTGAAACGACTGATCGCTCATATCTTCATTGGCATGACAGGCCAAACAATTGCCCAGCTTGCGATTCATAAAAACCTTGCGGCCCGCTGCCGGATCGCCGGCTTGCGCCGTTAAAGCTGCGGCGACTACGCCATCATTAAACACAACATTTGCTGGCATAACATCCGCAGCGAATGCTGAGGAGCCAGCAAGCATGCACACCAAGGTCATCAACGAAAAACGTCCCATGTTCCCCCCTTTATTATAAATTTTTATAAGCTCAGGTTAGACATCATGGCACAATTACGCAAGCATAAATTCATATTATTGAATTTAATTGGCATCTTTTGCCGCGCGCCTCATTTTAAACTGCTTTGCGTGATAGCGTTGAAAATCGCCTTCTTCGTCGGTGTCATAGAGCTTGGTGTTCACCCAAGTCAATAAATCAAAGGTCATGCCCGCGCTGAAGGCTCCAGGCATCACCGCGACCGACGCCTGCGCGGCATCGAGTTGAGCGTCAATATCTTCGGGTAAAAACATAAATGAGGGGGTGAATAAGATCCGCCATTTGCGCGCGATGTCTTTTTCACTGAGCACTTCACCATCAAAATCGGTGACTTCCAAATCACCGTGTAGGTTCAGTTGTACGACAAAAAAGTTTTCTTCGATGTAAGAAGACACGTGAGGCTGCACAAAAACTTCCTCATGCATTTTTTTGCAATAAATGCAGCCGCGCTGCTCGAAGATAAGCGCCAATCGTTTGCCCTCAGCATTGGCCTCTGCCAAATCTTCACGCAAATCCTTGAACGTATCGCGCATCCAAGATTCTTTATACATGCCATCATCGCCGATTTGGCCCGCCTGCCCAACGCTGCCAAAGCTGACCAAAAGTAAAACTGCAATCAAACGTCTCATGTTAATCTCCTATCCAAAGGTCCATAGTTCCGGCCTAGCCTGCAACATCCAATTGGCGATCACGCTCACACTATCAGACGCAATCAACAGGCCAAATAGAACCAATAAGGCACCGGTAATCTTTTCAATCCGCCCCAAATGTCGCCGAAAGCTTTGAGCCCAGCGCAAAAACGGCGTTACAAACAAACTTGCTATCATAAAAGGACTGGTCATCCCCAACCCATAGGCAAATAACAGCCGCATGGCGGCTCCAACCGTATCGCTGGAGGCAGCCGTAAATAAAATTGCAGCCAAAATGGGACCCACACATGGCGTCCAGCCAAAGGCAAAGGCCAACCCCAAAACAAACGCCGTGGCAAAAGAGGTTTTTTGCGTTTCCCCCGCTTCAATCTTAAACTGTTTGTACAAAATCCCTATTTTCAAAATGCCTAAGAAATGTAGCCCCATCGCAATGATGATAAGAGCGGCCACCCACCGCAATTGGGCGAACCACTCTCGCACCAACCCGCCAAAGCCACTAGCCGCCGCGCCCATTCCAACAAAAATTGTGATCATGCCGGCTGAAAAAAACAGCGCAGAAATAATCGCACGGCGCTGAACAGAGCGGTCTAATGCATCCATAGCTTTGAGCTCATTCAAGCCAACGCCCGCAAGGTAACTGAGATAAAAGGGAACGATCGGCAACACGCAAGGAGAGGCAAAGGATAACAAACCCGCGCCGAAGGCCGCCATTAAAGAGACGTCGAACATATCTCATACCTTGCCAAATAAACACATTCATATTATTAAATATGATATTGAAACGTCAATGGTTAAAAATGAACATTCAAACTTTCATCGCTGGCTTCAGTATGGCGCTAACTTCAATGCAGGTTTCAGCCTCAGAATTGCTTATGGTGGAAGAAAAAGGCTGTTATTGGTGCGAGCGCTGGGATCAAGAAATATCTGCGATTTACCCCAAAACCAGCGCCGGACAATACGCCCCGTTGCGCCGGGTCGATATCAATGACCTACCCGGTGAGATCCGCTTTAACCGCGGCGTAATGTTTACCCCAACATTCATTCTAATCGACAATGATGCAGAATTAGCGCGCATAGAAGGTTATCCGGGCGAAGATTTTTTTTGGCCCTTATTAGAGGATATTCTGGCAGCTCACACCCCATTCGAGGAGAACCACCCATGAAGAAACTAGCGTTTATTTGTATGTGCTGGGCGGGGCTTGCCTCTGCCGAAGACGGCGCATTCGTCGAATTTAAGGTGTTAAAACCAGAAATTGCGCTGCGCATGGCGCAAGCTGCGATGGAGTCTTGTCGCGCGGGCGGCTATCAAATTGGTGTGATCGTGACCGATCGCTTTGGCATTCCACAAGTCTATTTACGAGACCGCTTTGCCGGGCTGCATGTATTAGAGACCGCAACCCGCAAAGCTTGGACGGCGGTAACATTCCGAACCAACACGGCCGACATAGCAGCCCTTACCGAAGCCGGTGAAGAGCTTTCTGGGCTGCGGCAATTGGAGAAAATCATGCCCGTGGGCGGTGGGCTTCCCGTGCTAGACGGCGATGGCAGCCTTGTTGCGGGAATTGGTGTATCCGGGGCGCCAGGCGGCACCTTGGATGAAGATTGCGCCGCCGCCGGCATCAGCGCAGTTGAAGATGAAATCGCTTTTTAAGGAAATTCGATGGCCCTCCCTGTAATCTCTGAAAACGTATCGCAAACCGAACTTGACGATATGATGGACAACGCGCTCACCGCCTCAAATTTTTTGAAAGCAATCAGCCATGAGGGGCGATTGATGATTTTATGCCATCTGGCATCGGGAGAAAAATCGGTGACCGAACTTGAAACGCTTTTGGCGTCGCGCCAAGCGGCGGTTTCGCAGCAACTCTCGCGTCTTCGGCTTGAAGGGTTGGTGCATCCACGGCGCGAAGGCAAAGTGATTTATTACCGGCTGGCTGATAAGCGCGCAACGCGGATTTTAGACGTTGTCTATGAGATTTTCTGCAAATAACAAAACTTGACTGTGCCGCTATAAAACAGTCTGCTCACTATGGATCAAAACCAACAGCATAGGAAAGTTCAGAGTGGTTCTGTACAGCATCCCTGAAGCACTTATAGGCACCATGATTGGCTTCGCGGGCGGTATAGTACTGGGCTTGGCCGCACGGATCGGACGGTTTTGCACCTTAGGCGCAATTGAAGATGCGCTTTATGGCCAGAGCAACAATCGGCTTCGGATGTGGGGAACCGCGATTGGGATGGCGGTGCTGCTGGTGCATTTGGCGCTTACACAAGGCTTGATCACTACCTCTAACAGTTATCCGCTTACGGTGCCTTTCGCGCCGCTTCTTACGATCTTCGGTGGGCTTTTATTTGGGCTAGGCATGGCATTTTCCGGCAATTGCGGCTTTGGAGCCTTGGCGCGCCTGGGAGGCGGGGATCTGCGCTCTTTCGTGATTGTATTGGTGATGGGGGTAAGCGCTTATGTAACGCTAGGAGGACCGCTTTCCCCTCTTCGGATCTGGCTGGTCCAGCTGCTGAGCCTGCAACCAAATACCGCCAGCTTTTCAGCGCTTCTTTCAGCCTCAACCGGCATGCCTGCAAGCTATATTGGCCTGTTAATGGGCGCGGGTGTTTTCGGATTTTCGGTTTGGAACAAGGCCTTTTGGGAAGAGAAAAGCAATGTTATCTGGGGCAGCTTGGTCGGCCTTGCCGTTGCAAGCGGGTGGATTGGCACGCATCTTATTGCGCAGGTCGGCTTTTCAGGTTTGCGCCCTGTTTCGCATGGGTTTACCGCCCCCGTGGGCTCGGCAATTTTATATTTCATGACCTCTTCCGGGCAGACCTTAAATTTTGGAATCGGATCGGTCTGCGGGGTCTGGGCTGGCGCATTGACGGGCAGCTTGATGAAAGGGCATTTTCGGTTAGAAGCGTGTGAGGATCCACGCGAACTCCAGCGCCAAATCACCGGTGCCGTGATGATGGGTATTGGCGGGGTATTGGCGATCGGCTGCTCGGTTGGGCAAGGTATTTCTGCGATGGCCTTGCTGTCGATAAACGCACCCTTGGCGTTATCCTCTATATTCATAGGCGCGTATTTTGGCCTGAACCATCTGATTTCCGGGCGGTTGATTTAAACAAAGAACGGCGTCTGCGTGTAAAATGACAAACCTATCACCCAAGATTCACTTAAGCGGGGCTCATGAGCCTAGGGGGCTATTTCAGCAGGTAGATAGAACCGCCCTTTTGGAAAGGCGCCCATGATGACCATCTTACAGATCATGCCCCTAGCACAGGCTTTACGGCTTGCTGCAAAAAAGGAAAAACAACACGATTTTGCTTATTCTACGCGGCTTTACCAAGATATTTTGAATACATTTCCCAAAAGCACAGCCGCGCGCAAAGGCCTTAAATCTGTTCAAAACAGCTCGGCTTTGAAGGCCCCTTCCCTCAAGAGCCTGCAGAAGACCAAATTCAACACATAACAAGGCTTTACAATACCGGGGCCTTGATCGCTGCATCCGAAGCCGGCGCAAGCCTTCTGCTCGAATTTCCAGAATCAGGGCTCCTTCACAACCTGATGGGCGCTATCGCAATGGGCCTTGGCGCTTTTGCGCAGGCTGAATCCAGCTTTGAAAGGATTAAGCTTATTGATCCTTATTCCGCAGAAAATCATTACAATCTGGGCCATGCAAGATCAAAACAAGACAAAACGAAGCTTGCAATTAAAAGCTTTCAGCTTGCCATTTTACTCAAGCCAGAATTTTCCAACGCTCACAACAGCCTGGGAATTGCGCTGAAAAGTGCAGGCCAAATAGAACCGGCCCTTCACAGCTACCGCAAAGCTCTTGAAATAGATCCTAATTTCGCAGAGGCCTTTTACAATATGGGCAATCTGTTCAAAGAACATGGCAATCTAGAAGATGCTAAACGTTGCTTCAAATCCAGCCTCGAAATCGAGCCAGGCCTTTGCGAAGCGCATTTTAACCTTGGCGTAATTTACAAAGCCCAAGGGAGCCTTGATCTGGCAATCAACAGCTATTTACAAGCGGTTGAGGTTAACCCGATGCTTCATGAGGGCTATAATAATCTGGGTTTATGCCTACAAGATCAGGGGGATTTAAGCGCGGCGCTGAAAAGCTTTCAGGCGGCGATTAAGCTGCAGCCAGATTACACAGATGCTATCTATAATATGGGCAATGTTCTTAAAGATATGGATGATTTTGCCAGTGCCGTTTCTTGCTTTCAAGATCTAATCAAAATTGATCCAAACTATAATCGAGCACAACATCTTCTAAATGCCCTGACAGGGCAAACCACACAGACCCCGCCTCAAGAGTATGTTGAAAGCTTGTTTGAGGAATATGCACCCCATTTCGAACAGGACTTGATCCATAATTTGCATTACACAGCTCCTAAGCGACTTGTTGATGCCCTTTTGCACCTATCCGCTCAGAAAAATTTAGGGTCGGTTTTAGATTTGGGATGCGGCACCGGATTGATAGGCAATGAAGTCAAACGCTTTGCCTCTTATATAGAAGGCGTGGACCTATCAAAATCGATGGTTGAGCAAGCTGAACGAAAAAATATCTATGATAGGCTGATTATTTCCGACATTAATGCGTATTTAGCAAAAACCAGCTTGGATTTTGACTGTATCATGGCAACGGATGTGTTCATTTATCTTGGTGATTTAAGCGAAACCTTCCAGCTTATAAAAGCCGGCAAAAAGCGGCCGGGCAAGCTTGCTTTTTCAACAGAGCATCTTGAAACGGGATCGTTTAAACTTGAACGATCGGGACGTTACGCGCATTCAAAACATTATATAATCTCGCTTTGCAGTCAATTTGGCTTCGCGCTGTCGCATTTCTCCACCATAAAGCTTAGAAAAGACAAAGCTGCCTTCCTCACTGGCGGGCTATATATACTTGATTTCTAACGTCGAGCAGGTGGAGGAAACCCCGTTTGGCCAGCCAAGACAATTTCAGCGAATGTATTTAAAGTTGAGGCCCAGTTGATATTTTCTGTAACTGCCCCTAGCAAACTTTATTAAGATGCATAAACTCTGCGGTTCATAAGAGTCATCAATGGGTCAACTCGGATGCCTAAATCAGCCCCTTTATCCACGCGCATTGGCAAAGCGCGGGTCACATCTGCGCCAGAGGTAGCAGCGCGCGCAAAGCGCGGCATCGAGGCCTATACGCAAACAATGGCCCAAAATGGCACCCCAATGGCAAATATCATAGAGAAATTGGCAGATGGAACGGTGGCGCAGGGCATAGGCCAGATCGGCCTATCTGCGCTGAACCCAAGCGGTTTGGCTTGTGCGAAAGGCTGCGCATTCTGCTGCATTTTGAAGGGCGAAGACGGGGGCACGATCACGGAAATTGAAGCAATCGAGATGTATAAAGCGCTTTCTGTTTTGCAAGATGATCCAGATGGGCGCAATTGGGCGCCTAAAGCCTGCCCATCGCTAGATCCAGAAACCCTTGCATGCCGGGCATATGAAGCACGCCCTGTCATTTGTAGATCTTACATTTCAACAAGCGTCAAAGCCTGTGAAAAAGCGACCAAAGGTGAGGCGGCAACCGGACAGGGCACGCTGCCCCCCTATCACACATATCTTGCGGCGCACGGAATAAGCCGGGCTGCGCTAAAAGGAACCAAACGCGTTTCGACTTATTCCTTGTTTGAGCTCGCGTCTCAGGCGATCGACGGCGCATCGCTCGAAACCGCCTTGGCCAGATCCAAACATTCTGCCTCAGAGCTAGAGGCCGAGCTCAAACGCAGTAAACAAGATCTCTCCCGCGCAAGATAATTAAACTCCATGTACAACATGGCGAAATTGAGCGCTACATTTGTGAATGTTTGGTATGGCAGGTTCAAGCTGCCTTTTAATCTGTTCCAACATTAAGAATCGCAACCCTAAACTGCTACTAAACCAGAAAACCGCTAACAAGATTTTAACCCGGCAAACACCACAAACCTGCTTTTTCAAAGTTTTGACCCGCGCCAAAGCTCGAGTGTTAAAACTACTTTATTGAATGATTTGTTTCAAAATCTTCCAAAATTCGTATGATATAACTGCAACATTAGGCGATGGCGCATTATATGGCAGACAATGAAAACGAATATGATCACATTGTAATCGGAGGCGGCTCAAGCGGCTGCGTGGCAGCAGCCCGCCTTGTCTCGGAAGGCGGGCGCCGCGTGTTGTTGTTAGAGGCAGGGCATTCACATCGCCATCCATTATTAGATATGCCACCGGGTATTTTTAAACTGATCAATGGCAGCAAATACATGACCTATCATCAGACGGTGCCGCAACCGCATTTGGCAAATCGTGTGCATGATATTCCACAAGGCAATGTGCTTGGCGGCGGCTCTTCCGTTAATGCGCAATGCTATATCAGAGGTAGGCCTTCTGATTATGATGAGTGGGATCGCATAGCGCGCGGCAGCAATGATGGGGCTGATTGGACTTGGGACACGGTGCTGAAGCATTTTACGCGGATGGAAAACAACAACCGCCTGCAAAATCATCTTCACGGTGTTGAAGGCCCCTTACTGGTGTCTGATCCTGGGCATGTTGATGCGATCTCACGATGGTTTGTGCAAACGGTTCAGGAAAAAGGCGAACCCTTTAATCATGATTTCAATGGCGAAACGCAGCGCGGGGTGGGGTTTTATCAATTTATGAACCGCAGCGGAAAGCGCAGCAGCGCTGCATATGCCTATCTTGCACCCTTAGCAAAAGATTCCAGAATTACAGTTAAACTTCACAGTAAAGTTAGCAAAATAAACATTGAAAACGGACACGCGCGCAGCGTCACATATGTTGATAAAGCCGGAGCCCAAAAAACAGCTTATTCGAATTCGGATATTATTTTAGCGGCTGGCGCTTTGATTTCGCCTAAATTGCTAATGTTGTCTGGTTTGGGCCCTGCCGATCATCTTGCAGCGCATGGAATAAATCCGATATGCGATCTCCCCGGCATCGGCCAAAATTTAATTGATCACCCTGAAGTACCTGTCCTCTCTTTGGCAAACGGTCCCTTTGGTTACTACAAGCAAGCCAAGGGCTGGCGTATGTTGAGAAATGGTCTGCAATTTTTGCTGTTCGGGAGCGGCCCAATCACAACTACCGGCTTTGAAGCCGGTGCGTTCATCAACCCAACAGATCCTGACCAACCCCCATCAATCCAAGCGTTTTGCGTACCCACAGTGTATTTAGACAGAGACCTTTTGCAAGTTTTTGATGAGGATTATGGTGTCACCATTACCACCGTGTTGATGAAGCCGAGATCGCGCGGAACCGTTGCATTGCGCTCATCCGATCCAAATGACATGCCCCTCGTCTCACCGAATTTACTCAAAGATCCAACAGACATGAATATAATGATCGATGGCCAGCGTTATTTTCGCGACGTGTTACAATCCGGGCAACTTGGAAAGCGCATTAAAACTATTATTGCGCCCGCCGGACCAGATTTGAGCGATGCGGCAATGGCCGCGCATTGCCAAAAATTCGTCAAAACAAATTATCATCCAAGCGGGACTGCGCGTATGGGGGCCCATGATGATCCACTTGCTGTTTTAGACAGTCGGTTGGCCGTGCGCGGCATCGAAAATCTGAGAGTCTGCGATATGTCAGCTGTGCCGGACATTACGGCCGGCAATACAAATGCAGCCGCAATGATGCTGGGCGATCGCTGTGCAGATTTTATAATGGGCACAGCTTAAAAGAAAAAAGACTTGCACCTTATTGAACAGATTTAATGCCGTAATAAGCGCGTTGGAACTTCACATATTCTTCGTTAAAGCTGTCCGATAGTGAATAATCCGCCTCAATCACCTCACTGATCTGCAGCGCGCCCATTGCCTCTTCGCTGTCATACGCACCGCAAGCAACCATCCCAAGGCCAACCGCCCAAGTGCAGCCCCGAATTCACCCTGTCTTGGCCCCTCTAAAGGCACGCCAAGCAGGGTGGCAACCGACTCCGACGTCCGATATCAAGCCAAGATGTGCCCGCGCTATCAGACATATCAGCAATATATTCGCCGGTGAGGTAAAAATTCAAAAAACCAGCGGGCAAGACAAGCTTTGCAACTTGAGCGCAGATTTCAGGTTCATTTTCGCGCACCCAAACCAGCTTGGGCGCTGTAAACCCCAAAAATACAATATTGCCCGAAGGGTCTCGTATTCTTTTATGTGCATCAAGTTTGGCGGCTTGATGGTTTGATCGGGTGTCATTCCACAAAATGCACAAGTGTAAATCGATTTTCTGAATAGCGATAGTTGCAACTGCCTGCTTTCCGGTATTTTACAAAAGCTGGCCAATTGGACATTTTTCCTGCAAATGGCGCCTCTTATATCGACGGCGACTTAACCAAAACAATAAACTTCACCGCGATAGATCAAATACTCAATCTTAACCTCACCGCCATCATCCAAAATGTTCATAAGGTGAGGTAAGACATGATTGACCGCGGCACGGGCGATATTGTAGCCACCGCTTGAGTTACAGACCATTTCCCGATTCCATAGGAACCCGTTTATTCCGCGTCAAAATGGGCAGTTACGTCTTTTGCACAAACGATACGCCGCCAGCTTTTCAAATATGGTATGCGGGTTGGCTCTGTCTCACCAGGGCCAGTGGTCAACGCGTTGCTAGCCGGTTGGCCAGAAGAAAACCTTAAGAAAGCAAAAAAGAATGGCAGCTAGATAGATCCAAGCGAAGTTGCCAATGCCATCCTCTACATGCTGACGCGCCCACGCAATGTTACGATCCGCGACATGGAGATTCTACCAACGAAATTTGATATTTAAGCAGACCGTCTTAGCAGGTTTTTATTCAAGGGATATCACGGTTCCTGACCAGAGCGGTCGATATAAGCAAGCCTCTTGATCTTCAAGCTAGGCGCCAAAGCCTGAATTTGTGGTATTCTTCCGCGCTCTCATTTTGGGCTTTATGCCTTGGTAAAATTTAAGTCCGCTTGGCGGCCCGACCATACGCTCACGTAAAGGCGTTCTGGCAAACCTCAAGTGGCTTAATAAATACGCCGCAAAGCGCCAGCTTTGCCCGTTGCGCTGAGTTCTCAGCAGATTAGGTTCGGCAGCCCCTGCAATATATTTGCGCAGATCCGTAGGACTATAACGCTAAGAACACGAACAAAGCCTTTGCGGCTAGATTATTCCCATAAGCCTGCTTTCTTTACAAAAATAGAGGCGGAAAAGCGTTAATTTTTAGAATGAAGGATCTAGGTCGGGATAAAAGACCTGGAAATGAAAGCTTTCAGTATTGCCGCGAAAGATCGTTTTTTGCTATATCCGTTATCATGGAAGATCTTGACGCAATATTATCTTTTTTGCCGCTTCGATTGAAAAATGCACGCCGTGCCAAAGGATTATCGCTTGACGCGGTGGCGAAACTTTCTGGTGTGTCGCGCAGCATGGTCAGTCAGATCGAGCGCGGCGAGTCTTCGCCAACGATTTCAACCTTGTGGAACCTGACCAAAGCGCTGCAAGTGGATTTCGCCGGGCTGCTTGAAGATGATCAGGAAAGCCGTGTGGAAATTCTGCGCAGCAATGATGTCCCAACGATCGAGAATCATGGCAATGGCTGCTCGATCCGTATTCTCTCACCCCCCGAAGGTGCTGGGCGGCATGAAGTCTATGAGTTGCGATTTAGCGCTGGCGGGGCGTTGGACAGCCTGCCTCACGCGCAAGGAACGCGCGAACATCTAACGGTCATTGAAGGGCAGTTAAAGGTGACCAGTGGCGAGGCTGCCGAACAAGTATTCGAAGGTGACACCGCGCGCTACGCGGCGGATGTTGCGCATAATATCAGCGCTGATAGCGCTGCGCGCGCATTTTTGGTGGTGCATGGGAGTTAAAATTTCTTTCTTTACGGATTTTTATCCAATTTAGCATAAATCTAATATTACGGAATAATTTCTAATATGCTATCCCCTATGCATAGGGAGAATGCTACAATGACCGCATTTTTAAATCACATAACGGAAACCCTTGCGCATATTGATGCGGAAGGAATGATGAAGCGCGAGCGTCTTATCTCCTCACCGCAAGCTGGAAAAATTACAGCAAACGGTAAGTCAGTGATCAACCTCTGCGCCAATAACTATCTTGGATTGGCGGATCATCCTGACCTGATTGCCGCAGCAATAAACGCCATGGGCTCCAAAGGGTTTGGAATGGCCTCTGTTCGGTTTATCTGTGGTACGCAAGATTTGCACCGTGAGTTGGAAAAGCAGCTCGCCCGTTACTTGAATAAGGATGACTCGATCCTATTTGCAGCCTGCTTTGACGCAAATGCCGGAGTGTTTGAGCCCCTGCTCGGGCCAGAGGATGCGATCATTTCAGACGCGCTAAACCACGCTTCAATCATTGATGGCATAAGATTGTGCAGAGCCAGACGCTATCGTTATGCAAATTCTGATATGGCGGATCTTGACGCGCAATTGAAAGAAGCGAAATCGGATGGCGCTCGCTTTATCATGATCGCCACAGATGGCGTGTTCAGCATGGATGGAACGCTTGCAAAGCTTCCCGAAATCACCAAGTTGGCGGAAAGATACGGCGCACTTGTCATGGTGGATGATTGCCACGCTACAGGTTTTATGGGCCCAAAGGGGGAAGGCACCGCTGCACATTTTGGCGTTAAGGTCGATCTTATAACCGGCACGCTTGGGAAAGCCCTTGGCGGTGCGATTGGCGGCTACATTGCTGGATCGCAACCCGTCATCGATCTGCTGCGCCAACGCGCGCGCCCCTATCTATTTTCCAATTCTCTGCCACCTTCAATCGTAGCAGCAGGCATTGAGGCCGTTCGACTGGTTGCACAGGGCGATGCCTTGCGTGCACAACTTTTTGAAAACGCTGCCTATTGGCGCGCCGGTTTGACCCGCTTGGGCTTTGATTTGCTGCCGGGCGAACACCCTATCATTCCCGTAATGTTGGGAGAGGCGCATCTGGCGCAGGATATGGCCGCAGAGCTGTTTGAAGAGGGGGTCTATGTCAGTGGCTTCTTCTATCCCGTTGTGCCTCGAGGCCAAGCCCGAATTCGCACACAAATGAACGCTGCCCTGACAAAAAATGATCTCGAGCAGGCATTAGGCGCGTTTGAGCGCGCGGGCAAAGCGGTTGGAGCGTTAAAATGATCTCTGAAATGAGCGCATTGATTAAAGCCCACGCCTGCGAAGGCCTGTGGCTACAAACGGCTCCAGTCCCGGAGATCCAAGCGGATGACGTGTTGATCCGCATCCATAAAACGGGCATTTGCGGCACGGATATCCATATTTGGAACTGGGATGAATGGGCCCAAAAAACGGTTCCGGTTCCTTTGATCACGGGCCATGAATTTGCCGGAGAAATCGTTGAGATTGGGCGTAACGTCCGCGGCCTTAATGTAGGGCAAAGATGTAGCGGTGAAGGCCACCTTATCGGCAAACAATCGCGTCAAAGCCGCGCCGGTAAATTTCACCTCGATCCCGAGACACGCGGCATTGGCGTCACCGAGCCCGGCGCCTTTGCAGAATACCTGCGTCTGCCCGCATTCAACGTGGTGCCTTTGCCAGATGAGATCAGCGACGATATCGGAGCGATCCTAGATCCTTTGGGCAATGCCGTTCACACAGCCTTGTCGTTTGATCTGTTGGGCGAAGATGTGTTGATCACCGGCGCAGGGCCGATTGGCATCATGGCGGCAGCCATCGCACGGCATGCAGGGGCGCGCAATGTGGTGATCACAGATATTAATCAAGACCGTCTTGATCTTGCGGCAACACTCGCAGACGTGGTTCCCGTAAATGTGACAAAAAACGATCTGTCTGACATTCAGGCCCAATTAAAGATTGCGCAGGGCTTTGATATTGGGTTGGAAATGTCCGGCAATCAGATCGCTCTTAATCAGATGATTGAAGCGATGGTGATGGGTGGACGCATTGCTCTTCTTGGAATTCCACCTGGCAAAAGTTCTGTGGATTGGAGCCGCATTGTGTTTAAGGCCATCACGATCAAGGGTATCTATGGGCGCGAGATATTCGAGACCTGGTATAAAATGATTGCCATGTTGCAAAACGGATTGGACGTGTCTGGAATTATAACGCACCGGTTTAAAATGATAGACTACGCCAAAGGATTTGCCACAATGAAATCTGGGCAATCAGGCAAAGTTGTGTTGGATTGGCGGGATTGCTGACGCGCTCATTCTTGCCTGCTGTATTCGCTTTTGGTTCAGAGCGCCTTGCCGCTTCGCTTTGGCTTTACAGGCACATGTTCTAACGCCCCCCTAGGCCCACTCACCGTTTCTAAAGACAGGGGTGGGATTATTCGCGCCATCAAGGCCATCGATATTCATGGATTGAGATCCGATCATCCAATCAACATGGATCATGCTGCTATTCCCCCCCCGCTCAATAACCTCATCATTGGATAATTTATCGCCCTGCTGAAAACATTTTGAATAACATTGGCCAAGAGCAATATGGCAAGCGGCATTTTCATCAAACAGCGTATTATAAAAAAGAAGATTGCTTTGTGATATCGGCGACCCATGGGGAACCAAAGCCACCTCGCCAAGGCGGCGCGCCCCTTCATCGGTATCAAGAAGCTTCAAAAACACGTCTTCACCCTTCGAGGCGCTGGCTTTCGTTATAACACCATCTTTAAAAGTAACCGCGATGTCTTCAATCAACGTGCCTTGATGCGAGAGCGGTTTGGTGGACCTCACATACCCGTTCACCTTCAACGCATGTGGGGTGGTAAACACTTCTTCTGATGGAATATTCGGATTACAGGTCACCCCGTTTCGGGCGGTGGATGCGCCTCCCATCCATTCGTGACCATCTGCCAGACCCACGGTAAGGTCCGTTCCCTCCCCATAAAAATGAAGCGCTGCAAAGTTTTTTGTGTTGAGCCACTCGGTGCGCGCGCGCAAATTTTTGTTATGCACCGCCCACGCTTCATTCGGGTCTGATGTATTCACCCGTGACGCCTTAAAGATAGCCTCTGCCAGCGCAATTTGTGCATCTGCATCGCTCATTTGAGGGAAAACAAGCTTTGCCCACTGTAGACCGGGCCAGGCTATAATATTCCAGTTGATATCAAAGCGCGTAATTCTTTCTCGAAGCGGCGATGAGGCTTTCGACATCGCTTGGTTGGCCCGGCCCACATGTTCTGGATTTTGCCCAGAAAGCAGCATTGGATCTTCACCAACCACAGCAAGCCGTGCGGTATTTTTATCGAATGCAGCAGCCATTCCTTCAAAAAGCCAATCCGTCGTTTTGTCAAAAGACTCGGGGGCTGCGTGTTGATATCTCGCAAGGGTAATTTCCGGATCAGTATAAAACGGGGTGACGAGCCCAGCCCCTGCTTTATAGGCATGATGCGCAAGACGTCTAACCAATGGCGCCGCTTCCATCGGAGCGGTTATCAACAGATCCTGGCCCGGTTGCAGAGCAACCCCTGTTTTAATCGACAGCTCTGCAAGCTTATCGAGCGCCTGATTTTCATCCCAATTCATTTTTGTCATAACCATCGCCCTTTCACCATTTAACCCCGGGCTGATAATGCAAGTTTCTCAAGGATGATCAACCGCTGCGAAATAGTTTCACGCCTTGTTTGACCGCGGCTTTTCCAATTTTATCGCAAATAAACATGATCTGCGGGTGATTGATAAAATGATTTAAGCATTGCGCGTTAAGAGGTGACACGTCTGGGGCGGCGCTGCCTTGCAAGGTTATACGGCTTTGATTGCTCTTCGTTCTCCCCCCGTCAGAGTCGGTCCCAGGGGCTTTGACGCAGGGCAAAGCATTGATTTTCAGGCGCGCAAGCCTTTAGAAAACCCGCCACCGCTGGCCTTTATGCCCTTCAATTCCCACAGGCCCGCTGCGCTAAATGCCCCTGAAACAGAACGCATTCATCACCGTTTTCGCCGCGCAGCCTCAAGGCTGGCACTGCATGCCAGGTTTTGCGCGGCTATACCGCTTTTGCGCCTTAGCCTGCGGCGATCTGTTTGGCTTTTTCAACCAAGACTTCGGCCTGGCGGATCGAGGCATAATCGATCAGCCGACCGTCAAGGGAAACCGCCCCTTTTCCACTGGCCTCAGCTTCTGCCATAGCGTCCAAAATTCGGTTGGCGCGGGTGATCTCTGCTTCAGAGGGACTCATAACTTCATTGGCCAATGCAATCTGACTTGGATGGATCGCCCATTTGCCTTCGCATCCCAAAACAGCAGCCCGTTTTGCAGCCGCGCGATAGCCGTCAGCATCTTGAAAATCGCCAAACGGGCCATCAATCGGGCGCAAGCCATTTGCCCGAGCGGCAACCACCATGCGCGCCAAAGCATAATGCCACATATCCCCCCAATGCACGTTGCGGGATCCGTCCTCTGCCGGGTCAGTAAGAACCGAGTAATCCGGATTAACACCCCCAATTATGGTGGTGCGCGCGCGCGTCGAGGCGGCATAATCCGCCACACCAAAATGCAGGCTTTCATTGCGTTTTGAGGCGGCCGCGATTTCGGATACGTTTTGCATGCCCAAAGCCGTTTCGATTATATGCTCAAACCCAATACGTTTTTTATAGCCTTTCGCATCTTCAATCTGCGTGACCATCATATCAACCGCATAGACATCCGCAGCCGTTCCAACTTTTGGAATCATAATCAGATCCAACCGTTCGCCAGCTTGCTCAACAATGTCTACCACATCGCGATACATATAATGCGTATCTAACCCATTGATCCGGATCGACATCGTTTTATGCCCCCAATCAATCTCATTTAAAGCCGCAATAATATTTTTACGCGCCTGCTCTTTTTCATCCGGAGCCACCGCATCTTCGAGGTCAAGAAAAATAACATCTACATCAGATTTTGCAGCTTTTTCAAACATTTGGGCTTGTGAGCCGGGCACAGCCAGTTCAGATCGATTCAGCCGCGCCGGCGCTTGTTCAACAGGAAAAAAAGACATGGTTTGAAACCTTTCATTGTGAAATATTATTCCAATTAAGGATCAATAAATGTAAAAAAATTACTCTGTCAATTAAAAATTAAGCAATCACCCTTGGATAATTTTCGAAACTATTCGTCTATTTTAGATCGAGACACATAGTAATGCGCGATCGCCTGCGCGCGATTGTTCACACCCAATTTGTCAAAAATATTCGACATATGAAATTTAACGGTATTAATCGAAAGTTCCAATCGGCTGGCAAGTTGCTTATTTGTCAAACCCTCTGCAAGCGAGTCAAGAATAAGCCTTTCCTTGCGAGATAAGGTGGTGATCGGATCGCTGCGCAATTCACGAATATCCAGAAACGGAAACACCATTTTGCCCGCCGCAACTTCGAGGCAGGTTTGCACCAACGCATCTATCGGTGCAGATCTCGAAACGAACGCGGCAGCCCCTGCCGCCATTGCCTGCCGGGGAATATCGCTGTCTTTATCATCGCCATAGATCAAGATCCGCGGCGGCGCGCTTTGGCTGCGCAAAACATCAATCAGTTTCGCCGCTCCCAAATCTCGTATGGTCCAGTCAATCACGCAAATCTGCACGTCGATGCGCAAAATAACCGCCAGAAAGCTTTCTGATGTGCCGCTGGTTGCCACCAATGAAAAACGGTCATCATCTTCGAAGACTTCCGACATGGCGGAAAGCACCAATGGGTTTCCATCCGCAATCATTATATCGATTGGGCGCTCTTGTTCAGACAACATAGTCTTCTTTCCCCTGAATTTACCACCCGTTTGGCGTTAAGGCTAAGGATTAAACCTAAATACCATTATTATGGGTAGGTTAATTCCCACACTATTAGATGCCTAAAGGCAGGAAGTACTGATGTTTGTTTCCATTGTCAAACAAAATACGTTTCCTCCAACGCAATGCGAATCGGTTCTTTAGGAGGCATCATGTTAGAGACCCAAATTTTCAAAAAGTTAGAAATCCCAAATACAATCGCAGCGGGGCCCGGACCAGGAAATACCGACGAGCGCGTTCTGGCCGCCTACGCGGGCGCCGGGCTTGCAGACCATATGCATGCAGATGTGTTGCGCGGGATGGTCGAATGTAAACAGATGTTGCGTCAGGTCTGGGGAACGCAAAACGTACATACTTTTGGCGTTGCTGGAACCGGATGGAGCGGTCTTGACATGATGTTCAGCGGCGTGCAGCCGGGCGATAAAGTGGTGATGTTCGTCAATGGAACCTTTTCAGGAATTGACGGATTAACAGCGCGGATGCGCGCCGCAACCGCCGAAGAGCTTGCGCAAAATCCGCTAGACCCTCAAGCTGCATCGGTGAGTGTGGTAACCATCGAGCATGGAACCTCAGTGAGCGGCGATGTGATTGAAGCGGCATTACAAGAACATAAACCTAAATGGGCGGCTATGGCGCATTGGGAAACCGGATCCGGGCGGATCAATGATCTTGAGGGGTTCAGTGCCGCCTGTGAAAAACATAACGTACTGGGCCTTGTAGATGCAGTGTCATCTTTGGGGGTTGAAGCGTTCCGGATTGATGATTATCCGGGCATCCATGGCTGGGCCTCTTGTCCGCAAAAAGGTTTGTCATGTTTGCCTTTGACCTACGCGCCTGTCTCATTCTCGGACAGATTCATTGAAACGCTCAATACCACCGGCACGCGCAGCTTTGTACATCATCCAGTGATGGAAGCCCGTCACTGGGCAATTATAGAGGGAAAAGATGTTGAAAAAGGCACCTATCATCGCACCCATTCCGCTTATGCCGTGGCCGCGTTTCATGAAGCGCTTCGGATCACACTGAGCCAAGGGTTGACAGCCCGCGCGCAGGAATACGCCTATCACGAAGCAGCTTTGCGTATCGCGGTTGAAGCGATGGGCTGCGAGGTGACCTCGAACATGACATCATTGGTTGTGTTAAACTTGCCAAAGGCTTTGGCAGGGCGCGAAATGGAGCTTGTGCAACATTGCCGGGCGCAAAATTTTGGAATATGGCCCACGCTTTCTGAGCCAGTGCAAGTGCGTATTGGTATTTTAAACCTACTCTCCCAATCCGCAGTAACCGATATCGTGTTGCGTTTTGCGCAGGCGATCCGGGATTTGGGTGGCGAAGTGAATGATGCGCGCGTGATGGCGGCGCTGGATGAATCCTATAAGCCAGCGGTCGCCGCCGAATAACACCCCACTCTGTTGCTTCAGTCTTAAGGAAAAGATCATGGACATCCACGAATACCAAGCGAAAGAAATCTTGGAAAACTTCGGCGTGGACATACCGCCGGGCGCTTTGGCGTATAGCCCAGAGCAAGCCGCCTATCGCGCCCGCGAATTGGGGGGCGAGTGTTGGGTTGTAAAAGCTCAGGTACATGCGGGCGGTCGCGGAAAAGCCGGTGGCGTAAAGCTTTGCCGCAGCGATAATGAGATCTTCACAATCTGTGAATCTTTGTTCGGACATAAACTTGTGACGCATCAAACGGGCGCCGAGGGCAAAGGCATTTACCGCGTCTATGTCGAAGCGGCAGTGCCCATCGAACGAGAGATCTATCTGGGCCTCGTTTTGGATCGCACCTCCCAACGGGTCATGATTGTTGCATCTGCCGAGGGCGGTATGGAAATCGAAGACATTTCTGCGGAGCGGCCAGACAGTATCGTGCGGGCGACTGTAGAACCAGCCGTTGGCTTGCAGGATTTTCAATGCCGTCAGATAGCATTTAAATTGGGGATCGATCCGGCACTGACGCAGAGCATGGTGCGCACCCTGAAAGGCGCTTATCGGGCCTTTCGGGAATATGACGCGACAATGGTCGAAATAAACCCTTTGGTGATTACGGGGGATAACCGCATTTTGGCCTTAGATGCGAAGATGACCTTTGATGACAATGCCCTTTTTCGTCACCCAAATATCAGCGAATTACGGGATAAAAGCCAAGAGGATCCCCGCGAAAGCCGAGCCGCAGATCGCGGCTTAAGCTATGTCGGGCTTGAAGGGAATATCGGCTGTATCGTCAATGGCGCGGGTTTGGCCATGGCCACGATGGATACCATCAAATTGGCGGGGGGTGAGCCGGCGAATTTTCTAGATATTGGTGGAGGCGCTACGCCCGAACGGGTGACCAAAGCCTTTCGACTGGTCTTATCGGACAGCAATGTTCAGGCGGTGCTGGTGAATATATTCGCTGGCATCAACCGCTGCGACTGGGTCGCGGAAGGCGTCGTGCAAGCCTTACGGCAAGTCAGTGTAAACGTGCCCGTGATTGTCAGATTGGCGGGAACAAACGTGGAAGCAGGGCAAAAAATACTTGCAAAATCGGGGCTTCCGATCATTCGCGCAACAACTTTGAATGAGGCTGCCGAACGCTCTGTTGCTGCTTGGAAAAGCGGCAATTCGGATTTAAAAAAATTGAGGGCCGTCACATGAGTATTCTTATTAATCAAGATACCCGCGTCATCGTTCAGGGCATTACCGGAAAAATGGCACGATTTCATACGGCTGATATGCTGGCCTATGGCACCAATGTGGTGGGGGGCGTCGTGCCCGGGAAAGGTGGTCAAACCGTTGAGGGGCTGCCGGTTTTTGACACCGTAGAAGAGGCCGTTGCGCAGACAGATGCAGAAGCCAGTTTGGTCTTCGTACCCCCCCCCTTTGCCGCTGACAGCATAATGGAAGCCGCAGATGCTGGCATTAAATACTGCGTTTGCATCACCGATGGCATCCCTGCGCAAGATATGATTCAGGTCAAACGGTATATGTATCGATATCCCAAAGATCGGCGAATGGTCCTGACAGGGCCAAATTGCGCCGGCACAATCAGCCCTGGCAAGGCTTTATTGGGGATCATGCCCGGCCATATCTACCTGCCGGGTCATGTTGGCATCATCGGGCGCTCTGGCACCCTGGGATATGAGGCTGCGGCGCAGCTGAAAGCCCATGGTATAGGAGTATCTACATCGGTTGGGATCGGCGGAGATCCGATTAACGGATCTTCATTTAAAGACCTATTGCAGCGCTTTGAGGAAGATGATGACACGCATATCATTTGCATGATCGGCGAAATTGGTGGGCCACAAGAAGCCGAAGCAGCGGCCTATATCCGCGACCATGTGAAAAAACCAGTCGTGGCATATGTGGCGGGTTTAACCGCGCCGAAAGGGCGCACGATGGGCCATGCGGGCGCGATAATCTCGGCCTTTGGCGAAAGCGCAAGTGAAAAAGTTGAAATCCTGTCTGCAGCGGGCGTTACGGTTGCTCCTAACCCCGCGGTCATCGGCGATACAATCGCAGATGTTTTGAAAGAGGTCGCGTGATGAATGGAAGCTTAATCGTGAATAAAAAACCACGCGTTTTGGTAACGCGGCGTTGGCCATCGGCAATCGAAAGCAAATTATCGGCGGAATTTGACGCTGTATTCAACCGCTCAGACACCCCCCTTAGCGCAACCGATTTTCGTCAGGCGTTTTCGGATTTTGATGCAATTTTGCCAACGGTTACCGATAAATTGGGCCCCGAAGTGCTGGATATGGTGCAGGCGCGCACAAAAATATTGGCAAATTACGGTGTTGGCTATAGCCATATTGATATCCATGCGACCCAGAAATTGGGAATAACCGTCACGAATACCCCCGATGTTTTGTCAGATTGCACCGCAGATCTGGCGATGACGCTTTTGTTGATGGTTGCGCGGCGGGCCGGCGAGGGCGAGCGTGAAATCCGCTCTGGCAATTGGTCAGGTTGGCGCCCCACGCATATGATGGGGTCTAAGGTGACAGGAAAGACATTGGGAATTGTCGGCTTTGGCCGCATCGGACAGGCGATGGCGCAGCGCGCGCATCATGGCTTTGGGATGAAGATCGTGGTGCATAATCGCTCTCCGATTAAACAGGCGATTCTCAAACGGTATAATGCCACGCAAGTTGCAACGCTTGATGATTTATTGCCGCAAAGCGATTTTGTGTCCCTGCATTGTCCGGGCGGCGCTGAAAACCGCCATTTGATGAATAACCGCAGGCTCGAATTGATGAAACCAGAGGCTTTTTTAATAAATACGGCCAGAGGAGAGGTGATCGATGAATATGCACTCGCGCAATCGCTGATGTTTGGATGTATCGGCGGCGCAGGGTTGGATGTGTATCAGGGCGAACCAAAAATTTCATCCCATTTATTACAATGCGATAATTTGGTCGTACTTCCCCATTTGGGCAGTGCCTCAACCGAGACCCGCAACGAGATGGGAAATAGAGTGTATCAAAATCTTATAGAATTCTTCAACGGCCGCGAACCTCTGGACAAGGTTGCTTAAAAGCTTTCAGGCGTGATCATTCAATTTAATTTATCAAGATAGAGTGCACCTGCTTAACTGAATTGGTCATAGCTGCGTTTTGCGCCCACATACCCAAGATCGGCAAAGAGGCGATCGGAACCAAAACGCAGCGCAAGCCGGTTCACGACAAGCACGTCTCGAATGGCCTCGGCCTCCTTGTCGAAGATTGCGTGCAGGGCTTAGGTGCCCAGAGATTGTCTTTCCAAAAAGGTTCCGATTTCCAACGAATAAACGGCGCCGAGGATCTAAAAAATCAATTCCAAATCAGCTTGGAACTATCCAATTTCATATCCAGATTGTGCAATGGAAAACCTTTGATACCATTCTCTCAACATTCTTCCAAAGCTCCGAGTTCAGCTTGGCGAAACGAGCAAAAGTGGTGACGATAAACGCGTCGCCTTTGCGCGCAAGCTCCTGCCTTTGCGAATTAACAATACTTGGCAGTCAGGCTCGATATTTCTTGAGAAAAAGTTTTTTCAGATGCCTTAAAGGTGAGCTTCGTTATATGTTTATCTGGGGTATTTCTGATGGCCAAACGCAATACGAGCATAGCCAATCAGCGCAAGGAATTGCCTCTATCAATAGTCTGGCGGGTGAGTGATAAAAATTGAGTGATCATTTACTGTCACGCGAGCGATAGAGCATTCAAACTGCACAATGTTGCGCGGTATTTTCTTCACCCATAGTAGAAATTTGAGTGCACCTTATATGCTAGATTTGTCTCAACGAAATCTGAACCGATCTCAAAAGATATGTTGCAAACGGATAAAACATCCAAAAACATCACATAAAAATTTAAACCCAAGGAAACTTAATACTGTCGTAATCTTGCCTATAAAATTTAAGGAATAGCATTAATCCAGATAGCTTAGATTGGTGGTAATGGTCCTGCAGTAACAGATTTTTTATCGGAGTTTGATGCAGAAATTTGCAACTGCAGATGCGGAACTGGACATGACGATCGTTCATGCAGATGCTTCTACCCTGATGAAAAACTTGATGCGTGAGAATAAGGATGCACAAGCCGAGATAGATGAAGGGTTAACCCAAAGACCAGAGCAAGCAGGTACAGATTGCATTGCCATCCCTTCAATTGCAGGTCATTTTTGCATTAAAACTTTAAAGTGAAGTCGAGTCTTCCATCGTAAACATGCTCTTTTGCCTTCAAAAAGAGGTTAGAAAACGCGGCTACAATAAAATAAGAATTTAAAGCACTTAACCTTTGGTGAAAACCAAGTTTTATTCAGACATAACCTCGGTAGAAGTTATCTTGCCTGAAGAAACCCGTTTGAAAATATGCATAAAGCATAGGTGGATATGGCATACTTGGGTTCTGCGAAAGACGTACAAAAAGGTCTTTAAAGCAGCAAGCAAGCAATTCATTCACAAAATTAAGGCAAAGGCAATTTTGTTAGCTGGCGCGGATCTGGCATTGGTTTATCACGCAAGCAATGTGGATTTTAAACGCGTAGACCGCGCGGAAATTCAG
>Ga0255781_10000717_pt1 | contig 26799 bp, 18 predicted proteins | sample 101ome_21_FD_179979 | JGI IMG/M metagenome (GOLD analysis project Ga0255781, IMG submission 179979) | Coastal salt marsh microbial communities from the Groves Creek Marsh, Skidaway Island, Georgia - 101413BT metaG (version 2) | ecosystem: Environmental > Aquatic > Marine > Intertidal zone >... | reverse complement strand
ATTAACTTTTAATCTCCCGCATCATGAAAAAGATAGCAGCATTTTTAGCCATAGCAGCACTTGCGATCGGGACTTCTTCTTGTGAGAAGATCTTGGATTTCCAAGCAAATACAGATAGCCAAATCCCTGCAGATTCAGCTATTCTTACGATCAGCGACGCGCAAGAATTGTTGGTCAGTGTATACGATGTCGCCGCGAATACCTACGGTGGATGGATGCAAAACATCCCAGAGGTCATGGCGGATAACGTAGCAGATCCGCTGGGATTGAACGGTGAGTACGCACAGATTTGGCGTTGGACTTCGTCGTTCTTTAACGGATCATTTGGGGGTCAATACCGCGATGCCTACATCGCGATTTACCGCGCCAATACCTTGTTGGAAGAGGTAGCGGATTTAGAAGGCGCAACGCCGGATGCGGTACAACGCATTTCGGCAGAGGCCAAATTCATCCGTGCCATTTCACACTTCCACGTGGTGCGTATTTGGGCCATGCCTTATGGATATACTTCAGATAATAGCCACTTGGGTATCCCTCTGAAGATTAGCGCAGACCAAACGCCTCAGATGCGTGCGACTGTGGCGGATGTATATGCCTCCATCATTCAAGACCTCTTGGATGCGGAAGCAGATCTCCCTGCAGAAAACGGCATCTTCGCCAACCAGATGGCCGCGAAGGCGATGTTGGCTAAGGTGTACCTAGAAATGGGTGAATTTGCCGATGCCAAAGCTAAAGCAGGTGAGGTGATCAATTCTGGCAACTACATGCTAGAACAAGATTTGACCAAGCGTTTCAGCGACCATCAAAACGACAATTTGCCGGCAGAATTCATCTTCACTTTGGTGAGCACGAACGAAAGCACTGCGACGGATACGATTGTAGACGAGCGCGGAACGGGCTATGTATGGCACTACCGCTCGGACGATCCAAACGCCAACCCGGCATTGAAATCAAGCCAAGACATGTATGTGGCAGCGACCAGTGATACCAGCGACCTCCGCGGTCAGTTGTGGTACGAGGCGCGCAATGTGGGTTCTCCAGATGAGTTCTATGTAGTGAGCAAGTTCAACTCGAGCTTCCTCGACGCGCCACTGCTGCACTTGACTGAGATGTACTTGATCTACGCAGAGTGTAATGTTCGTTTGAACGGCGACTCTGACGACAGCGGTTTGGCCTTGATCAACGCCTTGCGTCAACGCGCAGGCTTAACAGATTTGAACAGCCTTACGTTGAATGATGTGATGCGCGAGCGTCGCTTGGAGATGGCCTTTGAGGGGGACCGATTATTCCAGCTCAAGCGCCAAGGCGTTCAAGGTGAAATTCAAAAAATCCGTGGGGTGGATTGGGATTGTCCAGGAATGATCCTCCAATTCCCGAACTTTGAGGGAACTGCCCAAGGGTTTGTGTATAACGAAGAAGGAGGCTGCAACTAAGCAGTAAAGCCATATGAAAACAAGAATTCTAACCCTTTTAACAGCGTCGCTACTTGCCTTTATGGCTTGTAAGCCTGAGGTGGGACCAATTGGACCCGCATACGAAGCCGGCGCAGGAATCATAGGAACCTGGGAACTTTTAGGCGCCGACCAAACAGATTTGAGCTTGCCCGTACCGGAAACCCGCGATATATCGGATTTCTACACGAACAACTCGGACAAATGGGTCGTCCAGATCAATGAAGACAGTACATATTCCGTGAACTCGGTAGGACCTGGCTTCAATGTATTTGGGAGCTCAGGTACATGGCGCTACAATTCGCCGCAGTATCCGTCAGAACTACACTTGACGGAAGATACGGTGACCACCGTTCTTCCACTAGGCAACATGCCACGCACCATCGATCAAAACGTTGTATTCGTGTACGATCGTGTTCGTTGTGATAAGCCTAGCGTTTCGTACAAATTGACATTCACTCGTAAATAAGCCCACAATGAAAAAGAGTATCACCCTATTTGCATTGACCTTGGGCGTCGTAGCGAACGCTCAGATTTCCACTGTGCCTGATGAAAACATCGACCCAGCGGATTCTTTGGAAATCATTTTTGATCCGGCCGGTTTGGACCTATCCGACGAACCACAAGATTTGTTGCAGCAGGCTATTGATGCCGGTGAAGATGTGTACTTGTGGACTTGGAAACCTGGAGAACACCCGGACGGTCACCCGCTCGTGAACGGAACGGGTTCTGCCCCTTGGAAAAACTCCAACGAAGCGTTGAAATTCACGCCAAATGCCGACGGAACCTTCTCATTCAAGATGGTCCCAACCCTTTGGTACGAAGTAGATGCTGCGACTGTGTACAGCGAGGACATCCACTTCTTGGTGAAGGCCAAAGACGGCGGTGGTTACGGCGATCCTGATGTGAAAACACCTGATCAAGTGATCAACATCGATCCACCAGCCACCGAGCGCAATCCATTCTACCACTTCCCGAACAAGGTAATGGCAGATGATATTGTGACCTTGCGTTACGAGAATTGGAGAGAGGACAAGGCCAGCATGCAAAACCTCGCGGAGGACGATTGTTATGTCTATGCCAAGGTGATTTTCACCGACGGCACCTTCAGCCAGATTGAGAACACCTTCAACGTGGGTACCAATCCGAAATTGAAGATGAACTACATCGGCGACGGCAACTTTGAGAAGCTGATCGTTCCTTCTGAATTCTTTACAGTACCCGCTAACAAGACTATTGATTACCTTGAATTCATTGCCATGAAGAAGGTGTTTGCCACCGGCGCGGATCGCGTGACCGAGGCGGTAAACGTCCAGATTGAGTGCCAATAATTCTGGGAACGTCGTAACTTATGAACCCGGCCTTGTGCCGGGTTTTTTGAACACACTCGAAAACTATAAAGCATGCAACAAAAACCTAGACTCAGTTTTTGGCAGATCTGGAACATGAGCTTTGGCTTCTTGGGGATCCAATTCGGTTATGCCCTCCAAAGCGGTTTCATGACCCGCGTATTTGAAACCTTAGGGGCTGATGAACACAGCCTACCGCTACTGTGGTTGGCCGCGCCTTTAACAGGACTCATCGTGCAGCCCATAATTGGCCAGATGAGCGACAACACTTGGCACCCGCGTTGGGGCCGTCGCCGTCCGTTCTTTTTGATCGGAGCCATCCTAGCGTCCATCACTCTGTTCTTTATTCCACACAGCAGCGTCCTATGGATGGCCGCCGGAGGACTTTGGATTCTAGATGCCTCGATGAACATTTCCATGGAACCGTTCCGCGCCTTGGTCGCCGACAAACTCCCGGACAGCCAGCGTTCTTTTGGTTTCGTGGTACAAACACTCATCATTGGGATCAGTACTTGGGTAGCCTCTAACCTTCCCCTGTTCGTTTCCAAACTTGGGGTGAGTAATGAAGCAGATCCAGGCGTAGTGCCGATGTCGGTACAAGTGGCCTTTGCCGTCGGTGCTATGGTGTTCATCTTGTCCATTCTGTATACGGTCTTCACGACAGACGAGTATCCGCCCGAAGATCTCGAAGCCTTCCGCGCAGAACGCGAGGAAAACGCGGGAATGGCAAATACTCTGAAAGAAGTGATAAAGAACATCTCTGAAATGCCGCTGACCATGCGCAAATTAGGGGTGGTCCAATTCTTTTCTTGGTTCGCCTTCTTCACCATGTGGTCCATGGCCAACCCTGGCCTGACGGACCACGTCTTCGATGCTCCGAAACCAGAAGCCATCGAATATGCCACGAGCACGCCCGAGGCCGTTGAAGCCTATAAGGTGGCCGATAAAGCCTTTAACGATGCCTCCAACCAAGTGGGCTCGTACATGGGCTACTACGGGTTGAGCTCTATGGCCTTTGCCTTGCTGCTCACCTTGTGGACCTCACGTCGTCGCATCAACCGCAAGTATGTACACATGGCCTCGCTTTTCGCCGGTGCCTATGGATTCTTCAACATGTATTTCGCCAACGAACCGTCCGACCTCGGCCTGAGTTTCGTCCTCATCGGCTTCAGCTGGGGATCCATCCTATCTATGCCGTACGCCATGTTGAGCTCGGCCATCGATCCGAACCGCATGGGCGTGTACATGGGAATCTTTAACATGTTTATTGTACTCCCTCAAATCGTGGCGGCCTTCGCCATTACCCCGTTGTACAAGAACATCTTTGGCGATGCTCCTATTAACGCCATGCTTTTGGCGGGCTCCGCACTCGTGCTTGCCGCTCTCGCCAACCTGCTCATCACCAACAGAAAGGTCATGACCTACGTGCCGGAAGGCGAAGCATAACCCCAACAAAAAAGGCGCCCGCAGGGCGCCTTTTTTATGCTTAAGAAGTTCGTTTTTTCCGGAATTCCCGTGGCGAACAACCTTTGATTTTCAGGAAGGCTCGGTTGAAGGAAGAGCTGGAGTTAAACCCACTTTCTGCGGCCACTTCCGTCATGGCTTTATTGGTGTTGATCAACAAGTTTGAGGCGACTGTGGTACGCAATTGCATGAGGTAATCCACAAAGGTCAGGCCCGAGGTCTGACGGAACCAGCGGCTAAAGCTCTGCTCGGTCATGCTGGCCACATCGGCGATTTCGCTAAGGGTGATGGTGCCTTGGTAGTGGTCTTGAATGTATTTCGAAACGCGCTCCATGCGTTGGCTGATCTTCTGGCTCATCACATTGGAATAGGCGCTGTTGGTGGAGACGGTATTGAATTCCGCTCGCTCGGCAATCATGGCCATGAGGTTGAAGAAGGCGCCGATGCTTCGGAGCGGGTCATTGCCGACGATGGTTTCGAAGGCGTGGTGTTCTTTCTCGTTGAGTATGCCCAAATCAATGCCAAAGCTCATGGCGTTGAAGAGGCGTCGCAGGGCGGAACTTTCTTTGAAGGAGTTGAGCCACTCTTGAGTGAATTGGAGTCCCCAACATTCCTTTTCCATCACCACATCTTCCTCGTCTGTGCTGACGAAGTTGTGGGGAAGGTAAGGGCCTAGTAGGAAGGCCATTCCAGGGCGGAATTCCACGGTTTTGTTGCCGATGAAGGCGATGCCTTCGCCTTTGACGATGTAGGTGATTTCAATTTCAGGGTGGTAGTGCCAGTAATCATCGAAAATGCTCTGCTTGAGGACATAGCTGTTATAACTACGGTCCTTTTCGGCAATGCGGATATTTTCAATGGTGGCTTTCACGCTACAATAGTTCCATCATTTGGGCCTCCCAAGGCGCATATTCGTTCTCCTCATCCCCCCACTCGTTGGTGTAGGTTCGCTGCTTGTCAGAAGCGTTGATGACTAACCGCCAGGTGCCTTGTTCCGAGGTGATCCAGAGTACGTACCAACCGTCTTTTGGGACTTTTTGTTGTACTCGAGTTTTACCGCGGAGCTTTCGGGAAGCGCCCAATTCTTGACACAAATCTAATAAATCTCCGCCTAATTTGTCAAAATCAGGGAACTCTCCTTCAAACCCGGGCATGTCCTCGCGAATGGCGCCATGATCTTTGTGGCCACTGAGGCCCAATTCCGTTCCATAGTACAGCACAGGAATCCCGCGCATGGCGTACAAGAGCGTCAAGGCGCTTTTCAGTTTAGTGGTGTCTTGGTCGAATTGGCCCAAAAACCGCCCATCATCGTGATTGTCCAAAAAGATGATCAGGTCCTCAGGATGCTCGTACAGATAGTCGCTCACCAAGCGATAGTACAATTCTCCCGCGCCGGTATTCCAACCAAATTGTTCGTGCTCCACCGCGTTGTACATCTTGTGAATGGCACGCCATAGGGTAAAGTCGGTTACAGCATCCGCAAACGAGAAATGCCCTTCGTACATCTTGTTCGGGGCGAAATAGGCCTGCGAAGCTTCGTTGTAGGACCAGGTCTCGCCAAAGACAAAAATGTTGGGGTAGAGGCGCTTGAGTAATTGATTCATTTTCCGTAAAAACAGCGGATCTGAAAAGGCGTAGGTATCGCAGCGCAACGCATCTACCTCGAACATTTCGATGTACCACAAGGTCGAGTAACGCAAATAGGAGGCAGTCAGTGTATGGCGCTGATCCAAGTCCGGCATCGCTCCGGCAAACCACCCATGCTCAAAGGCCTTTTTATCCTGCGACAAGGCATGCGGATCAACCAAGGCGGAAAATCTAAAATTCGAATAGGGAATGCTGCCGTCCGGATTGAAATGCACCATCGCGGAATCGGGTAATTGGCGGTGCAAATAATGTTCGACGCCCCAATGATTGTAGACGATATCCATGATGTGCTTCATCTCCCTTTGATGAAGTTCGGTGGCCAATTCCTTTAACGCCTCATTTCCCCCATATCTAGGATCTACACGATAATGATCCGTAATGGCATATCCATGGTAACTGTCGCGTTCCATGTCGTTTTCCAATACGGGATTGATCCAAAGTGCCGTTGCGCCCAAGCCTTCAATGTAGTCCAGCCCCATTTGTATGCCCTGCAAGTCTCCGCCATGACGGGCGTAAGGCTTGGAGCGGTCCACACCACGCTCGCGCATTCCCGGCACATCATCATTTGAAGGGTCGCCGTTATGGAAGCGATCCGGGGTAATTAAGTACACCAAATCTTGATCGCTCAAGCCCTGCGGTTCGTGACCACTCCGCTCAAGCAATGGAAAGTCAAAAGACTTTGGGCCAATAGTGAGCTTGATTTTTTCCTCACCGTAACCCGGTCGAATCCACAGCTTCACCAGTGAGTAGTGGTCGCCGTAATGAGTGGTCTTCAGCACTTTTCCTGCGGGCTTCTCGACCTCCGCAGCCCATTTAAAAAGCCCCTCGCCCTGCAGTAAAACCTCCACCGTGTCTAAGGGGTGATTGATCCACCAGTTTGGGGGGTCCATGCGCTGAATTTCTTGCCCTTTTATAGATTCAAAAGGCATACAGCAGAATAGTGTTATACAGGTAAAAATTGCGTATTTCTTCATTTCATGCGGAATAATGCAATAATATGGTTAAAAACCGATAGAATCAGGCCTTTACGCTCGAGACCTATGGCTTAAATTTGAAAAGTACAGCGTACACTAATTACTAACCAAAGTCATTTTTCATGAAAAAACTTTACGCAATTGCAGCTGCTTTATGCTTCGGTGTAGCAGCATTTGCACAGAACCACAGCGTTACGTTTCAGGTAGACCTAGGGTCAACTGCAGCGAACTCTAACGGTGTGCACGTAGCTGGTTCTTTCCAGAGCTGGTCGCCAAGCACAACGTCTATGTCACAAGTGGGTTCTACTTCCGTTTACTCGGTAACCGTATCGGTTCCTGCTGGTCAACTTGAGTACAAGTTTGTCAACGGTAACCAATGGGGCGACGACGAAAGTGTTCCATCTTCAGTTAATGTAGGTACTAACGGTAACGGTAACCGTTGGGCAGTGATCTCTCAAGACACTACACTTCCTGCAGTAATGTTCGGCGGCGCTGCTCCTGCAGGCCAGAAAGCCATCCAATTCAAGGTAGATTACGCACTACAAACGTTGAGCGCTGATTCAGCTCACGTTGCAGGTAATTTCCAAGGATGGGATCCAGCGAAATCACAAATGGTGAACTTCGATGGCGTACACCGTTATATCGCTTACGTAAACAAAACAGATTCTGTTTACTTCAAGTTCTTGAACGGTAACGGATGGAGTGCAGTTGAGTCTGTGCCATCTGCTTGTCAAGCATCGAATGCTGGTATCAGCCAAGGTGATAACCGTTACTACACAGATACAGTTAGCGGTATCTACGAGGTTTGTTACAACATGTGTGGACCTTGTATGGTACTTCCAACGTACGACATCACAGTAAACGTTGATATTAGTTCAATCGCAGCTTGTGGTACTGTTGATTCCGTTTCTTTGGCGGGTCCTATCAATGGTTGGGGTGGTGAGACGATGTCTGATCCTGATGGTGATGGTGTCTGGTCGATCACTTACTTCGATGTTGATTCAGGCGATTTCACTTTCAAAGCTCGTTACCACGAAAACGGAAATACCAACTGGGAAGGTGGTGGTAACAAGGTTATCATGGTAAGTTCAGATTCAACCGTTGCAACTCGTTGTTTCGGTAACGACACTTACGGACCTTGTCCTTCAGTGCCCGCAACAGCTGATGTAACGTTTATCGTTGACTTCACTCAAGCGTCGTTCACTCCAGCAGATACTATCTACCTAATGGGGAACTTCACTCAGTGGGATGCAAATGCGATTGCAATGACTCCGCACACTACAGCTGGTCAATACATCGCGACGGTACCTAGCTTCTGTCCAGGTACTATGGAGTACCGTTTCTCGAACGGCGATCCAACCGATGTAAGTAACCACGAGCCTGTAGATTCTGCATGTGGTGTTGATAATGGTGTAGGTTCATACAACCGTTTCTTCGCTCGTACAGGTTCTGCGGATACCTTGCGTCACACGTACGGTACTTGTTCATTCGTAGGCATCGAAGAAGGCGCGTTGGATTTCGTAACGGTTCGTCCTAACCCAATGACGGAGAGCACAACAATCGGTCTAGGTTTGAATGATCGTTACACTGTACGTGTAATGGACATCACTGGTCGCGTAGTAGCTGGATTTGACAACGTACAAGGCGATGTAGAACTCGTTCGCAATAACATGGTGAGCGGTTTGTACTTCGTTAATGTTGCCAACAGCAAAGGCGATGTGAAAACCATGAAGGTAGTTGTAGAGTAATCTGTAAATTCTCCATAAAACAAAGCCCCCGGCGCGGATGCGCCGGGGGCTTTTTAGTTGCTGCTATTTTGGCGCTACGCGCGGTTGACTAAGCCGTGCTCGACGGCAAACCTGACCAAACCCGCCGTGTTCACCATGCCCAATTTATTGAGGATGTTTTGGCGGTGGTTATCAATGGTTCTTTTTGAGAGAAAAAGCGCTTTGGCGATTTGATCATTGGTCAATTGGTCACAGATCATTCCAACAATTTCTTTTTCGCGCTTGCTGAGTTTTGCTACCGCAGGATGATCGCCGCCAATGCCAATGAGGTTTTTGCCTAATATGCATTTTTCGATCAATGCGTTGGCAAGGTGTTCGGTAAAATACAATCCGCCATGCGCAATGGTCTTGATGGCACGCACCAAACCATTTGCATCGACAGTTTTTAACACAAACCCACGCGCACCGGCCTTCAGCATCTCTTGCGCTATATCGGCATTATTCATGCTCGAAAGCGTCAAAACTCTGATATGAGGGTAATCCGACATGATTTGTCGACACAAGGTGGCCCCATCGATCTCGCTCAGTTCGTAGTCGAGGATGATAAGGTCATAGGAATTGGCCCGTAACATGTACTTCGCATCGGAGCTCGTATTGGCCTCGGTGATGCTGAAGTTGATGTCCGTGAAATCACCTTTCTCCAACATGGTTTTTATACCATTACGGACAATAGGTTGATCGTCAATCAAAAGAATCCTGATATGCGTGGGATCCATGGTCGTGTGTGTAAGCGTGAGCGAAAGATACTAATTCCTAGTATTTTAAAGACATTCAGCAAAAATTTCTCAATTGAGACCTTTAGAAGACTATTTCTGCCTTCTACCTTATTAACAGCGCCTGTTAATTAAATAATTACCTATATTTGCAGAAACTTTTTGGACTGCAAAAGGGGGGCTTCGGGCCCCTCTTTTATTGAATACCACTGATGGAACAGCACAAAATTGAGGAAATCGCATTCGCGGCGGCTGAAGCAAACGAGGCCTTTTTGGTGGACGTTGAGCTTAAACCAAACAATGTGATTGTAGTATATGCAGATTCCGACGCAGGATTGTCGATCGATCAGATTAAAATGATCAATCGCAAGATTGAAGCGGAATTGGACCGAGATGTGGAAGATTTCAATCTCACGGTGAGTAGCCCGGATTTGAACAAGCCTCTAAAAATTTGGCGCCAGTACAAAAAGAATGTTGGACGCACATTGAAGGTGAAATTCCAGGACCGTCAAGCCGAAGGAGATTTGGTAGAGGTAAGCGAGGAGGACATCACCTTGAGCATCCCAGGAAAAAAGAAAAAAGATCCTGCCACAGCTTTGACGATCGCTTTTGCGGACATCACTGAAGCCAAGGTGGGGATCAAGTTTAAATAGACCTTATTATTATTAGGATATACAATGGAAAACCAGGCGATTATTGAAAGCTTCCTCGCGTTTAAAGAGGAGAAAAATATCGACAGAGTAACGTTGATGGCCTTTATCGAAGAGGCCTTCCGTAACCAACTTCGCAAGAAGTACGAGACCGATGAGAATTTTGACGTCATTGTAAACCCGGATAAAGGGGATTTAGAGATTTGGCGCAACCGTACCGTAGTAGAAGATGGTGAGGTAGAAGATGAGAACATGGAGATTGAACTCAGCGCTGCCTTGAAAATCGAGCCGGATTACGAAGTAGGTGAGGAAGTTTCTGAAGAGGTGAAGCTGATCGACCTAGGACGTCGTTTCATTTTAGCCTTCCGCCAGAACTTGGTGAGCCGCATTCAGGAGCATGATAGCTCCGAACTGTTCAAGCGCTACAAAGATTTGGAAGGTGAAATCATCACAGGTGAGGTACATCACGTACGTCATCGCGAGGTAATCGTATATGATGATGAAGGAAATGAATTGATCCTACCAAAAGATCAGATGATCGGCGAGCGTGAGTTCTTCCGCAAAGGTGATCCTATTCGCGCGGTCGTAAAGGAAGTAGTATTCCGCGGAACCAAGCCAGTAGTCATTATGTCGCGTACTGATGAGCGTTTCTTGGCGAAGTTGTTTGAGCAAGAAATTCCAGAAGTTTACGACGGATTGATCACCATCAAAGGGGTGGTACGCATCCCAGGTGAGAAAGCGAAGGTTGCTGTGGAGTCTTACGACGACCGTATCGATCCAGTGGGTGCTTGTGTGGGTATGAAAGGATCTCGTATTCATAGCATCGTTCGCGAGTTACGCAACGAGAATATTGATGTAATCAACTACACCAACAACCTACAACTCTACATCCAACGTGCCTTGAGCCCAGCGAAGGTGACTTCATTGAACATCGATGAGGATACACGTCGTGTAGAAGCCTTCTTGGCACCTGACCAAGTTAGCTTGGCCATCGGTCGTGGAGGTACTAACATTCGTTTAGCAAGTAAACTGGTCGACATGGAAATTGATGTTTACCGGGATGACATTGAAATCGAAGATGATATCGAATTAGACCAGTTCAGCGATGAAATCGAAGGATGGGTCTTGGATGAATTGAAGAAAATTGGATGTGATACTGCGAAGAGTGTCTTGAAGTTGAGCCGTGAGGATTTGATCTCTCGCGCCGACTTAGAGGAAGAAACTGCAGACCACGTCATCAAAGTCCTTTCACAAGAATTCGAGGGCGAAGAATAAGAATATACCTAAAGACACTCTATGAGTAGCGTCAGATTAAGTAAAGCAACAAAAGAGCTCAACATCTCCCTAGACCGGGCGGTAGAGGAATTGGCCAAACATGGCCATGAAATTCCAAACAACCGTAACCACAAAATCACGGACGAACAGTACGAGGTATTGATGACGGCATTCGCGGATGACCTTGCTCGCAAAAAGCGTTCAGAGGCGGTTAGTGCCCAGGTGAAGGAAGAAAAGGATCTATTGCGTGGAACTGCGGACGAAGCCCCAGCTCCTGCGGACGAAGCTCCCGCTCCAGTAGCAGAGGAGGTTCCTCCTCCAGCCCCAACTCCTGAAGCCGTGAAGGAAGAAGCGCCTGCGCCTGTGGTGGAAGAAGCACCTCAGGAAGCGCCAAAGGAAGAGTCAAAAGGTCCTAAAGTCCTTGGCAAAATCGAGCTCGATGTTGCAAAGCCTAAGAAAAAGGAGGCGCCAAAAGCTGAGCCTAAGGCTAAAGAAAAAAAGGCTTCAGTAGACCTTACTAAAAAATCTGGTGGTAAGCCTGCAGAAGCTCCGAAACCAGAGGCTCCAGCTCCTAAACAGGAAGAGCCTAAGGTAGAAACCGAGATCAAAACGAAGTACGTGAAGATCGACGGTCCTAAGTTCACTGGCCAGAAAATCGAGCTGCCTGCAGAGAAGCCTAAAGGTGAGAAAAAGAAGCGTGTTCGCATCAAGAAGCAAGGGCCGGGTGGCGCTACTCAAGCACAAGTGGATCCAAAAGCTCGCGGCGTACGTGGAAATCAAAACAAAGGCAAAGGAAAAGGACGTCGCAACCAACCTGTGGTTGAAAAGCAGGAATTATCAGACGAAGAAATCCAAAAGCAAATCAAAGAAACTCTTGAAAAGCTTACATCAGGTAAGAAGAACAAGGGGGCAAAAATCCGTCGTGATAAGCGTGCTGAGCGTCGCGAAAAAGAGGAGCTCGCAGATATTCAGGCGGCGGAAGAAAGCAAAGTATTGAAGGTTACAGAATTTGTAACAGTTACAGAGCTTGCCAACATGATGGAAGTGAGCGTCAACGACGTGATTGCTTCATTGATGGGTGTTGGGGTCATGGTGACCATGAACCAGCGCTTGGATGCCGAGATGCTTGAAATGGTTGCCGAGGAATTTGGATTCAGCGTAAACTTTACCGACGAGGAGGTTACAGAAACCTTCCTTGAAGAAGAGGATAAAGAAGAAGATTTGAAACCACGTTCACCTATTGTCACGGTGATGGGTCACGTTGACCATGGTAAGACGTCGTTGTTGGATTATATCCGCAAGGCGAATGTCATTGCCGGTGAGGCGGGTGGTATTACCCAGCACATTGGTGCATATAGTGTGAAAGTACACACGGGTCAAACGATTACCTTCTTGGATACGCCAGGTCACGAAGCCTTTACGGCCATGCGTGCTCGCGGTGCACAGGTAACGGATATCGCCATTATCGTTGTGGCGGCGGATGATTCAGTGATGCCTCAAACGAAGGAAGCTATTTCTCACGCACAAGCGGCAGGTGTACCTATCGTATTTGCCATCAACAAGGTGGATCGTGAGGTAGCTAATCCAGACAAGATTAAAGAGCAATTGGCCCAATTAAACTTGCTCGTTGAAGATTGGGGTGGACAGATTCAGTCCATGGACATCTCGGCGAAAACAGGTTTGAACGTAGAAGAGCTGCTCGACAAAGTATTGTTGGAAGCGGAAATGTTGGACTTGAAAGCCAACCCAGATAAGAACGCGAGCGGTACAGTAGTAGAGGCCTCTTTGGATAAGGGACGCGGATACATGTGTACGGCATTGATCCAATCTGGTACCCTAAATGTGGGTGATTACATATTGGCAGGACAGTACAGCGGTAAGGTGAAAGCAATGCTCGACGAGCGTGGTAATCGCATTAAAGTCGCAGGTCCTTCAGCACCAGTAAACCTTCTAGGTTTGGATGGCGCGCCTACTTCCGGTGATCGTTTTATTGTGATGGACGACGAGAAAGAAGCGAAGCAAATTGCAGCCAAGCGCTTGCAGTTGCAGCGTGAACAAAGTGTACGTTCTCAGAAGAAGATGACCCTCGAAGAGATAGGTCGTCGTCTGCAGGTGGGAGACTTCAAGGAGTTGAACATCATCTTGAAAGGGGACGTGGACGGTTCTGTAGAAGCGCTTTCTGACTCACTGCAAAAATTGACCACCGAGGAGATTCAGGTCAACATCATTCACAAGGGTGTGGGTCAAATCTCAGAGAGCGATATCCTATTGGCAACGGCATCAGATGCTATCGTAGTAGGGTTCCAAGTTCGTCCTTCTGCACAAGCCCGTAAGTTGGCAGAGAAGGAAGAAGTGGAAATCCGTATGTACTCGATCATTTACGATGCGATCAATGAGGTGAAAGATGCCATGGAAGGCATGTTGAGCGCTGAGATCAAAGAAGAGATCAAGGGTACTGCAGAGATTCGCGAGACCTTCAAGATTTCCAAGGTGGGTACTATTGCCGGTTGTATGGTCACAGACGGTACCATCGAGCGCAACCACGACGTCAGAATCATTCGCGATGGCGTGGTAGTCTACACAGGAAAACTAGGTTCGTTGAAGCGATTCAAAGACGATGCGAAAGAAGTTCGTCAAGGCTTCGAATGTGGTTTGAACATTGCGAATTTCAACGACATCAAAGTAGGCGACGTCGTAGAAGCTTACGAAATGGTAGAAGTAAAACGTACGTTGGATTAATCTCCAATAGTTTGAACATAGTAGAACCCCGGTGCGTAAGCATCGGGGATTTTTTTATCCAAATAGTAGCGCTCCGACCCCGAAGAGTGCGCCGTAAACTACTGCAATTCCGAACAGCCAGTACGCGAGCAAGCGCAGCGTAGATGGCGGAGTATCACCTTCATTGTGCTCCACTTTCCATGCTACTGGTTTCCATGCGCCGCCTGGGCGCACCGTTTGGTAGAACTCTACCAAGGTCGCATGAGATTCTGGGGAGGTCACATACATCGCTGTGATCCAGGCGATGGTGGTGAAGCCCACCGTAAAGAAGAATGAGTTTGGGAAGGCCCAGGCTAGTCCGTAATGGGCAATGGCGTAAGCGACGAAAGGCGCCACCGTCGCCGTAATCTCTGCCCAAGCATTGATGCGCCACCAATACCATCTTAAAATTAATACCAAACCTAGCCCGGCTCCACATTCCATAATGAATTGCCAAACCCCAGCGATACTGTCCATAAGATGTGTGATATAGAGGCCGATGATGGCGAGGACTACGGTTAATAGTCTAGAGATATTTAAACTCCTTCTACGTTTTGCATTGGGTGAAATGAATCGCAAGTAGAAGTCATTCACGAGATAGGAAGTACCCCAATTAAGCTGAGTTGACATGGTAGACATGTAGGCTGCGAATAATGAGGCCAGGAGCATCCCTAGGACACCCTTGGGCAGGAAGTCACGCATGATGAAAATATAGCCAAAGCGGTAATCGCGTTGGTATTTAAGGGCTTCGGCCAATCGGTCCCCGTACATGGGCTCCCATTGTGCTAACCACTCTTGGTATTCGCTTTGCTGTTTAGCTGTAAGCGGCGAACAATTTACTTGGCCGGTCATGCATTCGTAGGTGATGAAATCTGGTGTGCTGCTGAGGTCCCCACCATTGCCGTATAAAACGATGGCGCTGAGGGCAACTATGATCCAAGGCCATGGGCGGACGGCGTAGTGACCTATTTGGAATAAGGCGCTGGCGAGGAATGAATCTCTTTCATCTTTGGTTGAGAGCATACGTTGTGCGCTGTATCCGCCTCCACCGGGTTCAGCACCCGGGTACCAAGAGGTCCACCAAACCATTCCGAAGAAAGCCAGAAAGGAGGCCAATCCGATCTGGTAGGTTTGACCGGAACTCTCGTTGCTGCCTACCTCGGGTAGGAAGCTGAAGGTCTCGTCTGGCAGGGCGTTACGCAACCCTTCGAGTCCACCTATTTCTGGCGCACGCAGGACGTAGACAGCTAGGGTAATGGAGCCAGTCATGGCCAAAAGGAATTGGAATACATCGGTATACACCACGCCTTTTAGGCCGCTGATGCTTACGTATACTACTACTCCAACTAGGGCGGCACCGGTCCAAAGGAAAGCTTGTTGTTCACTGATGCCGAAGAAGCCTTGGAGTAGGGTGATCATTGCGACATTCACCCAGCCCATGATCAGCACATTCATAAAGGCACCGAGGTAAATGGACTTGAATCCGCGCAGGATAGCAGCGGGGCGTCCGGAATAACGAAACTCGATAAATTCAACTTCAGTGGAAAGGCCGCTCCTACGCCATAATCGGGCAAAGAAAACAGTGGTGAGCATCCCACCAGCTAGGAGGTTCCACCACAACCAGTTTCCGCTGATACCGTATTGTCCGACCAGCTCGGTGACGGCCAAAGGGGTATCTGCCGCGAAGGTGGTCGCGATCATGGAGATCCCCGCGATGTACCAAGGAAGGTTTCGTCCGCCGAGGAAGTATTCGCTCAGGCTTTTCTTTTTACTGTGACCGAAGTACAGGCCCACTGAAATGGTGAGAACCAATAAAGCAATGAGGACGACGGTGTCGAAGGTGCTTAGAACCATGTTATTTGCGTTTGGCGGCGAAGAAATCGCTCATGATTTGGCCGCATTCTTCTGCTAGAATGCCGGTTATGATCTTGGTTTTAGGATGCAGGGCACCTCCGTGTAAGGCAAAGCCGCGCTTTTCATCAGAAGTGCCGTATACAACAGTGCCAATTTGTGACCAGAACAGAGCGCCGGCACACATAGGGCAGGGCTCTAGGGTCACATACAAGGTGCATTTGTTGAGGTATTTGGATGCCAAGTAGCTGCTGGCAGCGGTGATCGCCTGGATCTCTGCGTGGGCAGTGACATCGACCAATCGTTCGGTGAGGTTGTGCGTGCGAGCAATAATTTTACTTCCAGCCACAAGTACGGCGCCGACAGGAACCTCGCCAACCTCAGCGGCGATGCGGGCTTCCGCAATGGCGGCACGCATAAATCTCTCGTGATCGTTCATTGATAGCATCTTCCATGCAAAATAGGGATTTGCCCCACAAGTTTGGCTATTTTTGCGGTTCAAAGAAGTAAGTCATGTACAGATCTCACACATGCGGCGAGTTGCGCGCATCTCATATCGGACAAACAGTAACCTTGGCGGGTTGGGTACAACGCTCTAGAGAATTGGGCGGGATGACCTTTTTGGACTTGCGCGACCGCTACGGCATTACTCAAGTTGCGTTCAATGAAGAATGGGATGCTTCCTTATTACAAGAGGCGAGAAAGCTAGGCCGTGAGTGGGTCGTACAGGTCGAAGGCGAGGTGATCGAGCGCCATAGTAAGAACACCAACATGCCTACCGGTGATGTTGAGATCAAGAGTGCTAAGCTTAAGGTGCTTAATGCTGCGAAGACGCCTCCTTTTACCATAGAAGAAGAGAGTGATGGCGGTGAAGAACTTCGTATGAAATACCGCTATTTAGATCTACGTCGCGGTCCCTTACAGCGCAATTTGGCCCTCCGCAACCGTGTGAACATAGAGGTACGCAAGTTTTTGGACGAGCAAGGTTTCATGGATATCGAGACGCCGTTCTTGATCAAATCAACCCCAGAAGGAGCCCGTGATTTCGTAGTGCCTTCACGCATGCAAGAGGGTAAGTTCTACGCTTTGCCACAGAGCCCGCAGACCTTCAAGCAGCTCTTGATGGTCAGTGGCTACGACAAGTACTACCAAATCACGCGTTGTTTCCGCGACGAGGATTTACGTGCAGACCGTCAGCCAGAGTTTACACAGATTGACTGTGAAATGGCCTTCGTAGAGCAGGAAGATATCTTGAACACCTTTGAGGGGCTACTACTTCATTTGTTGAAAGAGGTCAAAGGTGTAGCCATTGAAAGCGTGCCGAGAATGACCTATACAGAGGCCATGGAGCGCTACGGAAATGATAAACCGGACATTCGTTTTGGAATGGAATTGGCCAACCTAAATGCACTAACTCAAAATCTCGGTTTTATGGTCTTTGACCAAGCTGAAACTGTGTTGGGAATTGCTGTTCCAGGTGCTGCAGAATGGACGCGTAAGCAGATCGATAAGTTGACCGATTGGGTAAAGCGTCCAGACATAGGCATGAAGGGCATGGTGTACTGTAAAGTCAATGAAGACGGTACGTACAAGAGCTCCGTAGATAAATTCTATACCCAAGAACAACAAGCTGCATGGTCACAAGCTACTGATGCTAAACCAGGCGATTTGATTCTCATTTTGGCAGGTGAAGAGCGTTTGACGCGCAAGGCAACTTCTGAACTACGCTTGCACATTGCAGAGGAAATGGGCCTTCGTAACTCAGAAGAATTTGCCCCGTTGTGGGTGATGGACTTCCCGTTGTTGGAGTGGGATGATGAAACAGAGCGTTACCATGCGATGCACCACCCATTTACTTCTCCAAAGCCAGAGGATATTGCCTTGATTGATACAGATCCAGGAATGGTTCGTGCCAATGCGTACGACCTAGTATTGAACGGAAACGAGATCGGCGGGGGTTCTATTCGTATCCACGACAGAGCATTACAGAGCCGCATGTTTGATTTGCTAGGATTTAGCAAGGAGGAAGCTGAAAAGCAATTTGGTTTCTTGATGAGTGCCTTTGAATACGGTGCACCTCCACACGGTGGATTAGCTTTCGGTTTTGACCGATTGGTGGCCATCCTTGGAGGCGCTGAGGTCATCCGTGACTTCATTGCCTTCCCGAAAAACAATGCGGGTCGCGATGTCATGATTGATGCTCCAGCTACCATTGACGAAGCACAGTTGAATGAGTTAAAGCTCGTAACTACTGCGGAAACGGAGGAATAGGAAGGCCCGATTTTTGTAGATTTAGGGTTCTTAAGATATCCCAATGCTACGTAAACTAATACTATCGTTTACCTTTTCTGCCGCTTCACTTTTCGCCACAGCTCAAGATCGTGCATCTAACACGTTGACTAAGAGCGAAATTGAAAACATGACATGGGTGGAAGCCATGCAGGATTACCGCGTGAATTTCCATACCGTGGTAGACAAATTCGAATCTGAATTTGCTGGCAAGCCTTATGAAAAAGGACACGGCTGGAAGCAATTCAAGCGTTGGGAATATATGATGGGCCAGCGCGTGGGTGAAACAGGCGTTCGTCCACATCCAAGTGTGTTATACAATGCCATACAGACCCAAGCGGGCTCTATTGAATACGGAGATTGGCGTCCTGCTGGTCCTTTTGATGCGCCCTCAGGCGATGGAATTGGCCGAATCAACAACGTTGCCTTCCACCCTCAACACAACGATACCATCTATGCAGGCGCTCCAGCGGGAGGTTTGTGGGTGAGCTACGACGACGGACAAACTTGGCAAACCTTTACGGACGAGTTGACCAATATTGGGGTCAGTGATTTGGCCATCGATCCACAACATCCGGATACCATGTATTTGGCTACTGGAGATCGCGATGCGGCGGACACCTACAGCTATGGATTGATGAAGTCTGTGGACGGCGGGGTGACTTGGTCGGCTACAGGTTTGTCATTTAATGTTAGCAATAATTATCGCATCGGCCGTGTGGTGGTGCACCCGGACAGTACCAACATTGTGGTGGCCGCTACTAACGGTGGAATCTACCGTAGTACAAACTATGGCCAGACCTTCAGCCTAGAGCAATCTGGATTGTTCTACGGAGTGCATATAGGCCATGGTGACACTTTAATTGCGACTACATCAGGGTCTAGTCCAAAAATTTATCGATCTGTGAATTCGGGCGACACATGGACACAGCTGTCTTCAGGGCTTCCAACCTCAGGAGTTTACCGTTGTGAAGTTGCTATTAGTCAACAACCAGGAAAAATGTATGCTGTTTTTGGTGATAGTAATTATGGATTTGGTGGGCTTTATCGTTCAACCAATGGGGGTAGTAGTTGGTCACTAATGAGTTCAACGCCAAATATCATGGGCTGGTCGTCTGCAGGAACTGGATCTGGAGGGCAAGCTTGGTATGATTTAAGTATTGCATGTGACCCATTAAATGAAGACATCGTTTATGTTGGCGGAGTAAATATTTGGAAGTCAACAAATGGCGGTTCGAGCTGGACGATTGTTGGGCATTGGTATGGGGCAGGCTCAACACCTTATGTCCATGCTGATCATCACCACGCAATTTTCAGGCCAGGTACGTCTCAATTATATGTGGGTACTGATGGCGGAATTTACAAAACCTCAAATGGAGGATCCTCATGGAGTCACTTGAACGACGGCATGAACATCACTCAGTACTATAAAATTTCGCAGAGCACTTCGGATACTACCGTAATTCTAGCTGGTGCACAGGACAATGGTTCGCACCTTCGTAGTTCTTCTTCGTGGAGCCGTGTCACCGGTGGAGACGGGATGGACAATGGCGTGGATGTGACCAATGATAATATCATGTACACTTCCATCTACTATGGAGATTTCTACAAAAGTACCAACGGTGGTGGATTCTTCTCGGCCATCAATACCTTGAGCGCCTCGGGTTCTGGGAATTGGGTGACGCCGTTTAATGTTGATCCTGTAAGCGGGAATGTTATATATGCCGGATTTGATAAACTTTGGAAGTCTACTAATGCTGGATCTTCTTGGTCCTCGACTTCATCAAGCACGATCAGCGGTAGCTCTAACATTGACGAATTTGAGATAGCGCCATCCAATACAAATTATATCTATGTACTAATTAACAGCAATGTTTACAAGAGCACCAATGGAGGAAGTACCTGGACGAGCATAACTCCTAGCGGGACTTTAAGTCCTTCACCTCATAATATTTCTGGGGTAACCATAGATCCTGATGACGAACAGCATATTGCCATTTCTATAAGTGGATATACATCTTCAAAAAAGGTGATGGAATCTTTCAATGGCGGTCAGACTTGGTCTAATCTAAGTACGGGTTTACCTAATGTTCCTGCTAACTGTATAGCCTTTGAAAGTGGCTCTTCTGATGGTATTTATGTGGGAACGGATATAGGGGTTTATTATCATAGCTCTGCTTTTAGTTCTTGGGTAAGCTTCAATGAAAATTTACCAAATGTAATAGTGGTTGATTTTGAGATTTACGAGGATGATAATTTGATGAGGATAGGCACGTACGGGCGTGGTGTATGGCAAAGTCCACTAATGACGGGCAGCTCAGTTCCACCTGTGGCTTATTTCTCGGCAGATCCTGCGGCACCATGTGGTACTCAAGACACTGTTATTTTGAATGATCAGAGTCAAGGAATTGTAACGGATTGGTATTGGCAAATCACACCGTCAAGTTATTCATTTATTAATGGAACTGACGATTCTTCTCAATATCCACAAGTAATATTCACTAATCCCGGTCAATACTCAGTTTCTCTGTGGGTTTCAAATTCATATGGAAGTGATGATACTACGTTATACCAAGCAATTTCGGTGGGAGGTGCACCTTTACCGTTCTACGAGACTTTTGAAAACCCGAATCCGGGTTGGGAGATTTTTAACCCTGATGCTGATATAACATGGGTTTCGACTGGTGTTAATGGAACTTCTCCAGGTTCTACAGGTATGTATATGAATCATTATTCTTATAGCGCCTCAGCTCAACGTGATGAACTTATTTCTCCAGCATTAGACTTTTCAAACGACACCATGGTGAGCATGACCTTTGAATATGCTTCGGCTTATTATTCAAGTACATACTCTGATAGCTTACTAGTTTACGCCAGTGGTGATTGTGGCTCTACGTGGACTGCAGTCGCAGCCTATTCATCGAGCGATTCGTTGTTCAGTACTGTGGGTGCCATCACATCTTCTTTCTCCCCTTCGGATTCAACACATTGGTGCCATGGTTCAGCTAATATTATTTGTCCTACAATAGATTTAAATTCATATAGCGGCTTGAGCGGAGTTCGAGTAAAGTTCGTTGCAGTCAATGGATATGGAAACAACACATATTTAGATAATATTAATATCGCGGGGCAGGCTCAGTTAGCTCCTGTAGCTTCTTTTGGAGGAGATACAATTGCTTGTACTGGAAAAACAGTTTCATTCTATGACTATTCTTCACCTGCTCCATCGTCTCGTTTATGGACTTTCCCAGGAGGAACGCCATCGTCTTCAACTTTAGCTAATCCAACAGTAGTCTATGCAACTGCTGGAAGCTATGATGTCAAGTTACAGGTGAATAACTCTGCCGGGGTAGATTCGATTATCAAACCGAATTTTATCAATATTACTACTGCACCTAATGCGTCTGTATCACTATCCGTATCCAGTACTACAATTTGCATCGGTGATAGTATAACGGCTTTAGTTAATATCACCAATGGCGGTGCAAGTCCATATATAGATTGGATGGTAAACGGTACAGTTGTAGCATCTAATACAATGACATATTCTAATCAGTTTGCAGATGGCGACGTACTCACCGTTCGTATGATCAGCTCTGATGACTGTGTGGCTAATCCTACAGTAATGGATTCTACCATATTCACCGTCAACGCCCGTCCTCAAGTGAGCCTCGGTTCACAAGGTTATGTTTGTGAACTTGACGGTCCACAAGCGCTTTCTGGAGGTCAACCGATAGGTGGTAATTACTCGGGTACGGGTATTACAAATGATTCCATTTTCCCGTCAATAGCCGGCGTAGGATCGCATTGGGTGTATTACACTTATACGGACGCTACCACGGGTTGTAGTAATACGAAGAAACGCGCTATAAGTGTTCAGTCAGCGCCATCCAAACCCACGATTAGTCAAAGTCCGAGCAATGGCCAACTTCAAGCTGGAACACCGGCAGGTACCTTCACCTACGAGTGGTTAGATGATAACATGGATCCTATTTCCGGAGCCACCTCCGCTACCTACTTGCCGACAGCCAACGGTACCTACTACGTGCGCATCTTCTCGAACATCCTTTGTTCGAATGTATCAGATGCCTACATAGTGGTGAACATTGGCCTTGACGAAGAGCTGTTGAACGGCTTGGAGATCTATCCGAACCCCGCTCAAACGCAGGTAAACATTGCCCTCCCTGGAAGCGCCCAAATCCGCATCCTCGACGCCTCAGGTCGCGAGGTGTACAACCAATGGGTGGAACAGCGCACGGCCATCGATGTCCAGCAGTGGGCACGTGGAGCGTACATTGTCCAAACCATTGAGGATGGCGCCAGCAGACATATCCCGTTAATACTGCAGTAGTAGGAGAAAACTTCAGGGCATAAAAAACCCGGGCGCGCAGCGCCCGGGTTTTTTAGTTTCAGAGTGTTGGAATTTATACCAACTCCATATGTGCGATCATGCTCTTAAACAAAGCAAGACCGTCTTGGTTGTTGAGTTCTTCATCAGCGGCACGTTCAGGGTGCGGCATCATTCCAAAGACGTTTTTACCCGCATTACATACCCCGGCAATGTTCTCCAAAGTACCATTAGGGTTCACCGCTTCGGTCACTTCACCGTCCTCAGTACAGTACTGGAAGATGATTTGATCGTTCGCCTTAAGCTCTGTTAGTGTCTCTGCCGAACAGTAGTAGTTTCCTTCACCGTGTGCAATAGGAATCTTGTAGCCTTTGCTGCGGTCTAAATCTGCGCTAATTCCTGCGGTCTTCGATGCAGGCTTGATGAACACGTTCTTACAGATGAATTTGTGGCTATTGTTGTGGCGCAATGCCCCTGGCAACAACCCACTTTCGGTAAGGATTTGGAAACCGTTACAAACGCCCAGCACGTACCCACCGTTATTGGCAAATTCGATGACGCTTTGCATGATAGGGCTCATCTTAGCGATGGCACCACTGCGCAAATAATCTCCGTACGAGAACCCTCCAGGAAGCACCACACAGTCCACCCCTTGCAGATCAGTGTCTTTGTGCCATAGGCTCACAGTTTCATAGCCCATGATGGTTTCCAATACGTAAATCATGTCTTGGTCACAATTTGACCCTGGGAAGGTGATGACACCGAATTTCATAGCAAATCTGCGCTTAAGAATTTGTGCAAAGTTACGCCCTTTCTTTGGAATAAAACCTTAGGACAAGCGGTTAGATAGGGTATATAATGCACGGGCGCCCACATTGGCGTCCCACTCATCTTCTCCCGGGCTCACTTCCACTAAATCCATCCCAATAAGTGTGCGTCCCGACGCCTTCACTGCATCGATAAGATACACGGCCTCTTCGAGTTCCATACCGCCAGGCACGGGCGTACCGGTGTTCGGGCAAAGCGATGGATTGAGTCCGTCGATATCAAAGCTCAAATACACCTTCTGTGGCAGGGTGGCGATGATCTCAGCTACTTGGTCGGCCCAATTCTTTCCTTCAAAACGCGCCGCCTTTACTTCTTGGTCCGTAAACGCATGAATGCGTGGATCGCTCTCGATCAAATCGGCCTCTTGGTGGCAATAATCGCGCAAACCAACGATTGTTAACACAGTGGCCAGTTGCTCTTTAAGCACATTGTACATGATGCTCGCATGCGAGTAGGTAAAACCCTCATAGGCCGGACGCAAATCTGCATGAGCGTCTATTTGTAGGATGCCGAAATCACCAAATTTTGCCTTGTGCGCACGAATGGCGCCAAGCGATGTGCTGTGATCGCCCCCGAGTAACACGGCCTTTTTCCCTTGAACTAGGATTTGTCCAATGCGCTTCTCCACCCAAAGGTGAAATGCGGTGCACTTATCATTGATTTGGTCCAGTGACTTTTCCTCCTCGGCCCCTACTTCATCAATTTCTAAGGCGTGCAGGTATTCTAGGGCCAATTCTCTTAACCCCTCACCCGTTTTCCGCCAACGCTCATCTTCCTCCAACATGAACACGCCCTGCCGCCACCCTTTTGGGTATTTGGCATCGTAGAGGTCCACCTGAGCCGAAGCGTTCAAGATTTCTTCAGGTCCCGCTGCAGTGCCGCTTCCATAGCTCACCGTCACCTCCCAAGGGGCGGGCAACACATGGATATCACTTTGCTCTGCGTCAAAAGGCAAGCCAAACAACCCGTTGTTCAGCGCCGGTTCATTGGGGTCGAAACCCGCAATCAAATCCTGCTTTTCCATGGCCGAAAATTACGGATTGTAGATTGATAAAGGCAGAATTTTTTTTCGCGTCCCGCGCGTCCCTTCTAATCGGCATTGTACCCAGTAAATCCCTGATTTTAAGTGCCCTTCGCTCCAATTCTGCGGGGCCAAAACAAATGGAATAGCCCCTTTTTTCGCTACAGGCAAAACCTGGCCATCTACTAGGGGGTGGAGGAGCCGGCCGGTGCGGTCGAGGAGGGACACGTAGAGTCGGTCGCCGCGCTCAGCGTGGAGCCATAAAGTCGCATGGGGTCCAGTGCCGGTTGCGCCTGAGCCAGCTCCAGCGCTCGATCCGGAGCCTGCGTCGGAACCACCCGATCCGCCGCCTCCTGCGATTGAGTTTGGACCTAAGTCAATGAAATTCGGAACGATGGAGGCTTCTAGCGGGAGTGTGGGCAGGGCGCCTGCGACGCTGTTTGCCATGTTTGGACTCGCCTCGGTTGCTTCGGCAAGAGACGGGAGGTGCGGATGCCAATTTGCTTGCACATCCCCTGGCGAGTGCCAAGAAATACGCTCCAAGCTTTGGTGTTCTTTGGGAGCCTCGAGAGGGTAATAGGTCATTCTATCGAGGATTTGGCCGGGTGCAGTAATTAGCTCGAGAGTGAGGGAGTCGTTGGGCAAGGCGAAGGGCGATGGAAAGGCTAGGATTTCGTTCGGGAGTAGGATGGGCGAGAGTTCGGTGCCTTTCATTCTTGGGGCACGGGTGTCCAAAGGTCCGGCCCGCAGAAGGTTGAGTCCATCCCAAAGTTGGAGCCAGAGATTCGCGGTGGCGATGGGGCGGTCAGTGAGGTTGGCGATTTCGATGAATTCTTCGAGGTTATCAGGCGCGAAATGTATTTCGTTGAGGAGGATGTGGCCGGAATCGGGCAGTGAGGCTATGGTGGTTGGTGGGAAGGACCACGGCCAAGTTTGTCCGGACGGCCAGGGAGAGATTGAGGTGAGGTAGGGTTGGGCGGGGTCCCAGGAGTTGGGACGGGGTGTGAGGGTGTAGGCGTTGTCGGACCATTGGAGCCAAAGGGTGCCGTCGCTTTCGGCAAAGAGCTGGTCGGGATTGGTTTTGAAGGAGGAGGGTTGGAGCCAGTTGGAATCCTTTGAGGACGGCACGACCGACCAATAGCGCCTGCCGAAGCTGAGGCTGTCGCTTTGCAGCATGTGGTAGCCTTGGCGTTGGGCGGGGTTGAACCCATCTTCGAGGGTGTGGTGGGCCAGCAGGATTTGCTCGTGTTCGATCCAGATAGCACCGGTAGTGGGCAGGTCGAGGTAGAGGGTGGTGAGGCCGGAATCGAGGGCAATGGCATAGGAGCGCTCGGTGCCGGAGAGGGACCGCCAGTGAAGGGTCGCGGGAGTGCTGTGGGGACTTTGAACGCGCAGGAAACTTGGTAGGTTTTGGTCGAAGGGTTGGATGGCGGTGATGGCCATGCATCGCTCGGGGAGGTAATCGATGGTGAGAAATTCCCAGAGGTTGCCGGAGGGGTTTTGGGCGGTGTCGACGGCATTTTGAAGTAGAAAGGCCAGCGCGGTGCGGGGTAAGGGTTGGGGAAAAGTACAGGTCCAATTTCGTCCATCAAGCTCGGGGTAAAATGCGGTGTCGATGGCCGTGCCCTGGTCGTAGGCAATGAGGCCGTTGAGCGCACCTTGGGCGGGGACGCAGGCCTCGTTGAACGTGAGGTGAACGGCGCGGGGAGATTCTTGAGCGATGGAGATCAGGCGTGGAGCCAAAGTGTCTTGGAAGGCATGGCCTTCGAGGTGCAATGTGGAAAACAAAAACTTGTCCACACGTGAGGCGGTGTATTTGCAGTAGAGGGTAAAACGGTGTGAGTTACGCAGGGTGCTGTCGGTGGCACTTAGTAAGAGGTTTTGGTCATCATATACTCTGAAGGAGTAGGTGGAATCTCGGGTGAGTCGGAGGCGAAGGGTTGGGCTGCTCTGGTTGAGGTAGCCGGGAAGGGAAGCGAGAGTGGAGTCGTTATGGCCGGGGCGTCGTAGGAGGAGGCTCAGGGCATCGGAGGAATTCCCGGAGAGTTGCAGGACGTATTGTCCCTTGGGGCCGTCAATGAATTGGATCTCGCAAAAATTACTGGAAGAGGGATTGAAGTCCAGGGCGATGTTGAGTCGCCACTGTGCGTTGATGGCTGCGTTTGAGGGCAGGGACCAATGCAGTGATCCGGGCCCTGGGGCATTTGTGCGCAGGCCCTCGCTCGTGAAATTCATCCAAGCGGTATCCCCCGACCAAAGGGGATTTTTGGTGATAAGGGAGTCCGAAATGGAGGTTGATTGGCCGTGTAGGCTGTTTAAAATGAGGCAAAACAGAAGTGTTCGTACACTTCGAAACAAGGTGCAGTTCATAAGGCGGATTAGAATTAGTTTTGTG
>Ga0255781_10000709_pt1 | contig 26998 bp, 21 predicted proteins | sample 101ome_21_FD_179979 | JGI IMG/M metagenome (GOLD analysis project Ga0255781, IMG submission 179979) | Coastal salt marsh microbial communities from the Groves Creek Marsh, Skidaway Island, Georgia - 101413BT metaG (version 2) | ecosystem: Environmental > Aquatic > Marine > Intertidal zone >... | reverse complement strand
AACCGGGGGTTGTGCTGATGTCCAAAAGCGGGTAGCTGGTTACGGCACTTTCGTCTTTTTCGTAAAAGGCGATTGCATCATTCTCAGGGCTCCAAAAAAGACCTTCAGTGATCCCAAACTCACTGCGAGCGATGGCTTGACCGCTGACAATGTTTGGGTTGTCGTGCTTGGTTACTTGGACCATCGCACCATCTTCGCTCCAATTCACAAACACATTATTTCCTACGGTGTAGGCTGCGCTCAAATCGCCGCTGAGGTGAACATTTGCGTTGCCTTCAGCCATTGTGTAAAGGTTGGTAACCGTATTTGCGATCCTATCATAAGAATAAACCGTGCCGCCTTCAGTGAAATGAACAGTGTTTTCGTCCGTCCACTCGAGCATCCAAGTACCGCGTAGGCTGGCTTCTTGGTTTGCCGCCGACAAGGCATCATTGATTTGGCCGGCGGTGATGCGGCCTGTTTCTTCGCCAGATTTAGCATCGATGATGGCCATGGTTTGGTATCCATCTATCAAATGCGAATAGGCATCCGTACCAGGGACCCATTGAGGCATGACAAGCCCTTGCGGGTAATATTTACGTCCGTTGAGTACGGCATCTTCTAAGGTCAACGTGGTTTGGCCGATGCTCGAGAATCCAACGAGGACAAAGGCAAAAAGTAATGTGAACTTTTTCATTTGGGTTTATTTAGAAATATCTGAATCTATTTCGCCGTCTACAAGGCGGATGACGCGTTTAGCGTGTTGAGCAATATCTTCTTCGTGGGTTACCAAGACCACCGTATTTCCAGCGGCTTGAATGTCGTCGAAGAGCTTCATGATTTCGAGTGAAGTTTTTGAATCAAGGTTTCCAGTAGGCTCATCCGCAAGGATTAAGGCTGGATTATTAACCAATGCCCGTGCTACGGCAACACGCTGCCGCTGACCTCCGGAAAGTTGATTGGGACGGTGATCCATGCGATCGGCTAGACCAACCTGGGTAAGTACTTCAACTGCGCGTGCTTCACGCTCCTCCTTTCCTAGGCCGGCATAAATAAGCGGGAGCGCTACATTTTCTAAAGCAGTCGAACGAGGCAAAAGGTTAAAAGTCTGAAAGACAAATCCAATTTCGTGATTGCGAATCTCTGCGAGTTCGTTATCGCCCATTCGACTAACGTCATTCCCATTGAGTTCGTAGGAGCCTGAAGTAGGAGTGTCCAAGCAACCCAACAAATTCATTAAGGTCGATTTTCCTGATCCGGAGGGACCCATTAAAGCGACGTATTGATTCTTGAAAATATCGAGATCAATGCCCTTGAGCACATGAACGGTTTGCGACCCCAATTTAAAATCTCGGGTAATGCCACGAAGCTTGAGGATGGGGTGCTGTTCAATCACGGTGTAGGTCTTTGGTTTAAAATTAGTTATTCGTAATCTAACTCTGACAATTCGAGCCAGCGCATTTCTTTTTCGTCCAGTTCGTCCAAAACTTGCTGGATCTCAGCAGCGGCTTTGGCAACTTCATCGGGATCTTGATCTGAACTTTCAAAAATGGCATTGAGGGCGTCGCGACGCATTTCCAAGGCTTCAATTTCTCCTGGCAAAGCGTCCCATTCGCGCTTTTCCATGTAGCCCATTTTGGTCTTGGTCTTTTCCTTTTTAGTCGCCTCTTCTACGACCACCTTGGGTCCAGCCGTTTTGATTGCGTCGATGCGCTTTTGCTCTTCGCGCCATTCATAATAATGCCCATTGAAGTCCTTGATGCGACCTCCACCTTCAAAGACAAAGAGGTGGTCGCAAAGCTTGTCCAGAAAGTAGCGGTCGTGGCTGACCACGAGCAAACATCCTGGGAAGTCGTCGAGGAACTCCTCTAGGGCTTGAAGTGTCAAAATATCAAGGTCATTGGTCGGCTCATCCAGAATGAGGAAGTTTGGGTTCTTCATCAGGATGGTGAGCAGGTAAAGGCGTCGCTTTTCCCCGCCACTAAGGGTAGAGGCGTAGCTGTATTGTTGGTTTCCGTCGAACAGGAAGCGTTCACAGAGTTGGGAGGCGGTGAGCTTCTGACCTTTGTTTAAGGTGATGTATTCGCCAATCTCTTGTACGACTTCGATGACTTTTAGGTGGTCTTTGTCTGCGATGCCTCCTTGGCTATAGTGGCCAAAGATGACCGTATCTCCGGTAATGATTTTCCCTTTCGAAGGCTCTTCCTCTCCAAGAATCATCTTAAGTAGAGTAGATTTCCCACTACCATTGGGCCCAACAATCCCTACGCGTTCTCCTTTTTTAAAGGTGTAGTTGAAGGATTCGATGAGCAGTTTATCCGGGAAGCTCTTTCCTACTTTGTGCAACTCGAGGATTTTGCCTCCGAGACGTTGACTGTTGATTGCTAGACTTACTTCCCGATCATCTACGCGTTGTTTTGCCACTTTCTTAACCTCGGAAAAGCGATCTATTCGATCTCTAGACTTGCCGGTTCTTGCACTTGGAGTGCGACGCATCCAGTCAAGCTCTTTTTTGAAGAGTTGTTTCGCTTTATGCAAATTGGCCGCTTCGTTCGCTTCTCGTAATTCCTTTTGCTCTAGGAAGTAACTGTAATTTCCGTCGTATTTGAAAAAAGTATGATTGTCCAACTCATAAATAGTCCCACATACGCGCTCTAAAAAATAGCGGTCGTGAGTAATCATGAGTAAGGCACCTTTGTACCCAATCAGGTATTCCTCTAGCCATTCGATGATATCTAGGTCCAAGTGGTTGGTGGGCTCGTCCATCAAGATCAAATCCGGTTCTTCGATGAAAAGTTGAGCCATGGCCAATCGCTTGATTTCGCCACCCGAGAATTTATCAATGATGCGGTCCATTGCGGGTAAATTCATCTTGCCATGCATCTCTTGAATGCGACCTTCAACGGTCCATCCGCCTGTGGCATCTACCTTGTCGAGCGCAAGTTGCATCGCATCAGGATCTCCTCCTTCGGCAACAATTTTCTCATAATCGCGCAAGGCAGACAAACCGGGATGTTCACTTTGATAAAGCACATCGCGAACCGTTTGCCCTTGGGCAAATTCCGGGTGCTGTTCGAGGTATCGAAGTTTGATTCCGTTGCGGTAACTGATGGTCCCAGAATCTGCGATGGCTGGGTCCATCAAGGTGCGCATCAGGGTACTTTTTCCTGAGCCGTTTTTTGCGACAATAGCAATCTTTTCTCCTTCCGAAATGCCGAAGGTGATGTCTGTAAACAGCGTTTTAATCCCGTAAGATTTACTGAGCTGATGAACTGAGAGTACGTTTTTTACCTCCAAGATTTATTCTTCGCCAAGTTGAACAATCCATTCGGCAATAGTCGTTAAGTCCTCTACTGCAACAAATGACATTGATGCCATTGGCGGGTAGTCCGGCCAATTTTCGGGCTGTGGCTCTTGCATCAATCGGACCAATTCTTCTACGCCGTATTCCTTACCAGCGATATCGGTGTATGAAGGGCCAATGAGCTTTTTGTCTAAGCGGTGGCAGCCCAAGCAAGTGTTCGTCGCTAGCAGTGTTTTTATCTCGGAAGGAATATCCGTCGAACCCTTTTCCTCTGCAGGCGTTGGTACAGGTATGGTACGTTGTTCTGGCGCCTCTGGTCCGCCACATGCGGCAAGAAGAAAGAATGACGACAGCAACAAAAAAGTGTGACTAAAGGTGGGGCGTAGCTTCATCGTTGAAGTAATTTTGTAATGATATGACTAAGATACGCCTCAAACCTTCAGAATGGATTAAAATCCTCGTCCTCTTGGGCGTTTTCGTAGTAGGAACCTACGCTTCGTACCAAAAGTTGAAGCCGAAAAGGGTGCTGCCCATCTACAACCCGGTAGACTTGAACCCCGCCGTGGTGGACGATGACCTCGAGCGCGTGGGCCGTGGGCACCGCATCGGTGATTTTGATTTGATAGATCAATGGGGCAACAAAGCCGATTCCTCCGCCCTGCAGGGCAAGGTGTACGTGGCCGATTTCTTTTTCACCACTTGCCCAACCATCTGTATTGCGATGGGAAAGAATTTTCAAAGAATACAGGAGGCGTACAAGGACGAGCCCCGATTCAATTTGGTAAGCCATACAGTAATGCCAGAGATTGACACGGTAGAGGTGATGCATGCCTATGGTGAGCGCATGGGTGCCATCAAGGGAAAATGGCATTTATTGACCGGAGAAAAAGAGGAACTGTATCGCATGGCCCGCAGGCAATACTTTGCAGTAATGGAACAAGGAACAAGCTTTGATGAGCATGACTTCATCCACACAGAAAATGTGATTCTCGTTGATGAGAAAAAGCGCATTCGCGGCTTCTACGACGGAACGAGCGACTCACAGATGGACCTGCTCATACAGGACATTCAAATCTTGCTGGACGCTAAATAGAATCGCGTCTGAAAATCATATCGGGTGCCACTGTGGTATCCGCGCCGGGTGCTACCGGAGTCGTATCTCGAGGTATTGGAAACGCATCCAACGCACCTGATTCTTGATTAATTTCTCTTGGTTCCGCGGGTACTAGCAGTGCAGAATCGGGCAATTCAAATAATGCTTGGAAGCCGGCATAGGTAGTATCTGTAGCGGGAATCTCATACACCATATCACCACGGTGGAAGATCCAATTACGCGAAACCGCTCGACTCGTCGAATCCTGTTTTTGAGCCGTATCCTTTGGCATCCTCGTCAGCCCAGCCCAATGTTTACCAACCACCTGTCCGCCATCACTGATGTAATAGCGCGCATATTTTGTGTTGTTATACAATCTTGGACGGAAGTATCTGAAATCTTCGACTACACCATTGGTTCGGTTAAACTCGGCAACTTTGAAATTTCCTTTTTTGTACAAATCAAGCGGCAATTGGTTGTTGTTGTACCGATCCTGAAAATCATTCTCAGCAATGTTGGCCGCACTGTCCAAACCCTGCAAGCGCAACAACACCATACGGTTGATTAAATACTGCGCATTCCCGCCATGGTGGGAGAGTAGGGCGTCTTGCGCTTTGAGTGCTTTTTCATAGTCTTTGAAAATGCGCCATTCGAGTTCGACTTGTTGTTCTGCTGTGAACGTCCAAAATTCTTTGCCGCGCTCAAAACGAAGCATGTTGGCATCGACTTGTTGCTGTGCTTTGTAGTGATTGCCGCGTTCGATAGAAATTACGGCCATCATGTAGAACGGCAACTGTTTGTCGTAGAGTTCACAAAGGGTAAAATAGGTGTCGTAGGCCAAGTCCCGATCGCCCTTTTCATAGGCGATGGCGGCTTTGAACAGCAAGTATTTTTGATAATTCGGACGCATCTGAAGGCACACTTCCAAATCGGCAAGCGCAGCATCTAATCGGCCCAATTCATAGTTCGCCTCAGAACGAAAGAAATACAAGTCTTCGCGCTGCCAGCGCTTAGAAATGGCCAAATCATAATGGCGCAGTGCATCGGCGGGCTGGTGCGTCTCCAAACTCATGTACGCACGACCAATGAACACATTGTCTTGGCCGCTCAGACTTTGTCCTTTTGGCGAATATTCAATGATTTCGGCGTATTTCTTGGTATTCCATAATCTTGAAATGTAGGATTGCGAATGCCCTTGTAGCACGGCACCAAGCATGATTAGAAATAGGAGTAGCGATTTGCTTTTCATTACTTTAGGTTCAGGGGTTGTTCAAGGTCCCAATTCGCTTTGAGCTCAAAGGTTTGTTCAGGAATGATGGGTTCTCCAGGAAGATTATTGAACCAAGAGGCAGGAGTCCAATTCGAATCTAAATTCTCATCCACAAATCCTTTGAACGTATACTTGCCCGGTAAGAGGTTCCCAAAATCGATGTAGGTCGTATCCGCCTGTCGATAGGGAAGAAACTGGAATCTTTTCTGATAGCCACTTTCGTGTGAAAGCCATCCGTACGTGGGTGTTTCTACAGGGGGCACGACCAATACCAAGTGCCCTAGGTTCGCTGATTTTGCAGTGTCCAGGACTATTTGAATGGAATCGGCGAAGTGCGAAGGCATGGTATCGGGGACTGCAAACGAACCATTGAAATAGGGCACTTCAATAGCTAAAGAATCTTGGGAGGTTGCGACCGATTTCAAGAATCCGTAAGGTTCCGCATCTGCATCCCATGCACTATTAAAGTTCAGGTCTTCAAAAACCAACAGGTCATAAGTGGCGGTTGGCAGGTAGGTGAAGTTAAAGGTCCCATCTTTTTCTGGGATCCCTGTAAAATCTGCGTTTTGAACAGTATCTGTACCTTCATGCACCAGCCATATTTTTAAGTTATCGTAAGCAACTGTTCCCTCAGCACGAACGGCACCTGCAATGCGCATGCTGTCAATATAATTCCCGGAACTCCAGACGAATTCTAGGTTAGGAATCTTGTTGTTTTCATTCAAATCGCCAATAGCATCGCCCAGCGAAATACGGTACGTGGTGTTTTGCTGTAATTTTTGTGGTGTCCAATTGATAATCAGCCGTTTGCCTTTGATCTCAGCTTCAATTCCTTCCAACGAGGGGCTTGTAGTGATGCTCGCTCTGAGATTCTGGCTTTGAATGTATTCGTCAAACACAACGTAGGCCTCGTTTCCCGAAAAGTTCAGTGTACCCATGGGAGGATTTTGGTCCACAATAACGGGTGACGTTTGATCACGCGGCCCTCCTTGCGGTTGACTTTGAACTGCACAGGCGAGGAGACCAGCGCCAAGTGCTAAATATGTTAGGATTCGAAGCATCAATCAAAAGTCGCCAATTCTCTGCGCATTTCACTCAATGAAAAGTGCCTTTCTGTGGCAATTTCTCTACACTCTCTCTTTTGCATTACCTCTCGCAACGAATACTTTAGGTTTTTAGTACCTTTCCTTTCATTATTTAAAAATTTCACGCCGTGAAAAAACTATTCCTATCCTTTGTCCTCGGTCTACTGGGTTTGACCGTTCAGGCGCAGACCTATTGTACCCCGTCATATTCAACTGGGTGTAACATAGGAGATGATATTGACGATGTATTTATTGGGACCTTTTCCGATACAGCTACAGGTTGTACATCATCATTTTACAATGTTCAGACTTCTGATACCATTTTCCTACAGCAAACGGTGCCTACTTCGGTATCCTTCACATCGAATTACTCTACGCAGTATTTTGCCATTTGGGTAGATTTTAATGACGATGGTGATTTTAGCGATAGCGGCGAGCACCTTTGGTCCAGCCCAACAAATCAGTGGAGTTCTACGGTAGGGTCAATTACTATTCCTTCAACGGTTAGTTTGGGTTCTTACAGATTACGCATCCGATCGAACTACTCTTCGGCAATTACTGCCTCTCAGAGCTGTTCAGGCTTTACCTACGGTGAATGTCACGACTACACTGTTACGGTTACTACACCGCCGGCGTGTCCCGCTCCGGTTTTGGCAAGCTTAGTTGCTACCGATACTACGGCGACCATAACATGGACGAGTTCAGATTCTGTTTTTACTATAGATTACAACGTAGTAGGTTCATCTTCAGTACCAACTAGTGTTACCGTATATGATACTACGGCATTGACCGTAACGGGACTTTCTCCAAACACTCTATACGAATTCTATTTGGAAACAGACTGTTCTAGCGCAGGAAATGGATACAGTACGACTGTTGGTCCTTATTCTGTCAAAACGCTTTGTTCGTCACTAAGCACACCTGTGTACGAAGGTTTTGATAATAATTCTGTTGGCTCATTCTCAAACCCAAATGCACCTTCTTGTTGGTACTATGTAGAAGAGTCTGGCGCAGCCGGTTACGGGTATATCAACAACGCAACTTGGAGTATTTCTCCTCTGAGTAACTCAAACTACTACTACCTATACAACTCATACGATGCATCTTATGAAGCATTGGTATCTCCAGCCATCATCGGCTTGGATAGCGGGACCAAACAAATGGAAATTTGGTTGGCCAACACCGGTTGGTCCGTGGGTAACGACGTATACATTGGAACGGTAAGCTCTCCATCGAGCTTGACGAGCTTGGACATCATCGATACGTTGAATGTTCCAAACGGTGGTACTTGGACAAAATTCACGGTCTACTTCGATGCAAGCACGGGATACAACATGTCGGACGACCACATTGCGATCGTGAGTTCGGATGCGAGCACCTACAGTGCAGTATACATTGAAGACATACTTATCAAAGATGCCCCTCCATGTTTGCCGCCAACGGCCATCAGCGCAGGAACCATTTTGACTGACAGCGCACAGATTAGCTACAGCACTTCAGGTATTGCAACTTGGTTGGAATATGGCCCTCCTGGGTTTACACAAGGTACAGGAACGCAAGTTCAGGTTACAGGTTCACCAGCATGGTTGACCGGTTTGACTTCCAACACTACCTATGATGTATATGTTTTACAGATGTGTTCAGACAGCACCATTTCTCCAGGATTTGGCCCGGTGACGTTTAAAACATTGGCCTGTTCACCTTCGCAGATGTGTACGTTTGATATTGAGCTTACCGATACATGGGGAGACGGTTGGAACGGCGCTGAAGTTGAGGTTATCAATTCGAACGGGGGCGTTGAATACACGCTTGGCTCGAACTTCCTAACAGGTACGAGCTATACGGAAACCATCACCCTTTGTACCGGCGGTTCATTTACTATCGTAGTATCAGATGATGGCAGTTACCCAGGTGAAATTGGCTTGAATGTAATTTCTGGTGGTTCGGCAATCGCTTCATATAGCGCTACATCTTCAACCACTGTTGGTACACAAATGGCAAGCTTTAGCGCAAACTGTAACGCGCTTTGTCCGACGCCTTCTAACTTGACTTACAATGCAGGCAAGAATGACGCTTCCTTCTCTTTCGATAAGAACGGTGGAACAGGAACATACATCTACCAGTGGGGACCTACCGGGTTCTTGCAAGCAACGGGTACTGGTTTCACTCCAGGCATTGATTCTACCACATCAAACAACTTTACCATTACAGGTCTAGCCTCTAGTTCTTGTTACGATGTAATCATCATTCAAAACTGTGGAGCAAATGGTACTTCGGATACTCTTGGTCCTGTGAATTTCTGTACGGGAATGTGTGATACTACGGACCTATGTAACTTCACAATGAGCATGTACGATACATGGGGTGATGGATGGAATGGTGCAACGGTAGACCTTTATTACAACGGTGCATACGGCGCAACCTTTGGCCCTACCTTTACTACCGGTGATAGTTTGATTGTTGATTTCCAAGTATGTGCCGGAACAGAGATCGCAGTAGTCAACGGCGCTCAAGGTTCTTATCCATCAGAGGTCTACTATACCTTAAGCGGATCAAATGGGCAGAGTGTGAGTGTTTCTTCTGGAAACTTCAACGCCGGCCCAGTAGATACCTTGGTTGCGAACTGTGTAACCCCTTCATGTGCTACACCAAGCAACCTAGGTGTGGCGAACATGGGAAGTACATTCGCAGATATTTCATGGACTGGCGGTAATGGAACGTTTGTTTACCACTACACCGCTTCTGGTAGTACCAACGCCATGATGGGAACCTCAACCTCTGCCATGGCATCGATGACGGGTCTAGCCCCGGTAACTACCTACTTCTTCGATGTTGCTGAGATATGTGCGCCAGGCGATACTTCGTTGAAGATGCACTATACGTTTACTACCGACAGCTGTTCGGCAATCAACGTAGGTAATCCAAACTACAGTATCGATAGCTTGACCATCAACTCGTTCAATGTGACCTTCACTTGGGGTGGTGCTTCTGGCTACACGAGCTACTTCATCAATTTCGGTGATGGGTCAAACGCAACGGGCACCGGATCCTCTCAAGGTCACTCGTACACAGCGAACGGTCAGTACACAGCAGTATTGAAGCTCTATGGTGATTGTGATACTACCTCTCAGCAAATCTTCGTAAATGTCAACGGCATTGGTATTGATGAAGAAGCGGCTCAGTCTGTATTGATGTACCCGAACCCAACGACCGGTTTGGTTTATATCAACGGTGCAGTGGCACAAGGCAAAGAAGTGGAAATGCGAGTACTCAATTACCTCGGTCAAGAAGTGTTTAACACCACCGTTGATGCAACCAATGGTGCGTTCGAACACACCTTCGACTTGAGTAATATGAGTAGTGGAACGTACCTTGTTGAGATTCGCACGGCAACGGGTATTGTACAACGCCCTGTAGTCGTAAGACACTAAGCTTCCTGCGCCAAAGCGAGCAAGTACAGGTCCAAATCAGGGTCCTGCTGCAATAACGCTTCGGCAGCATTCAATAAAGACGCCCCCGTTGTTACGGTGTCGTCAATTAGCACGACCAGCGCGCCCCCCGGGGCGCGCTGGTTTTTTTTTGGCCGAAACGCCCCGCTGGCATTTCCCCAACGCGTGTACTGATCAAACTCAATCTGACTCTGCCGCTCGCCCGATTTCTCCAACAACTCCACCACCGTGGCGTTTCGGCCTCCAGCCTTCAGCCCGAGCGCGCATCCGCGCGCGAGGGCCAAACTCTGGTTGTACCCCCGGCGCCGCAGGCGCCGGGGGTGTATAGGAATGGGGCACAGGAGAATACTTTGGGCTTCGGTGCGTTCTAATAAATGCGGTGCCAGGATGCGCTGACCCAATGAGAGGCCTAGCGGGTAATTGCCACCATATTTTAGTTTGTAGCACAAGAGTTGTACGGGATGATCGAAGGTCAGCGCAGCAGAAAATCGGACGCCAATAGACGTTCCCAACATTTTTAACCTGAGAGAGTTAATGATAGTAGGGCGAGGAAGGGATGCTATACAAATTTGGCATAGGCTTTGCTCCACAGGGGATAACAATGTGCTGCAATGGTGGCACTGAGCTGGAAATACGACTCGTGTTAAAAAACTTAAGGTAAAGGAAACCATAGGTTGGGGTTGAATATTTAGTTTCGTTGTTTAAATAAGTTAAGACTGAAAATCAGATGAGTACCGGAGAGGGAAACAAGAAATTAGGATGGGTAGTAGCACTTTTAGCCGTAGCCGTATTGGTTTTAGGCGGATTGCTGTACTTGAGAAGTGAGGAAAAACAGGCCGTTGAGCTTGAAAAGCAGGCATTGACTATTGAATTGGCGGATATGAAGGCGGACCTTCTTTCGCAAATGGGCGCAAACGATAGTTTGAATGCCTTTATTCAATACGAAACGCAGCGTTTAAGCGGCTTGATTGATAGCATCAACACCGTAAACGTTGAAAACAAAAAACAATTAACAGCGTACCGTGGCCGATTGGCGGGCATGAAAAAACAAAATGCAGCGTTGGTAGCACAATTGGACAGCACCAATGCAGCGTATGCAGCACTAAAGCTCCGCGAGCAAATGATTGCGGATAGTTTGAATGCCGCTGTCGACGCAAATGCAGCGCTTGCAGGTCAAAACTCTGGATTGAGAGAAACCGTTGAGAAAGGCCAGCAATTGGTTATTGCTACCTCATCGGTACAGGCAGTGCGCATTGCAAACAACGGCAAAGAACGCAAGACCCGTCGTGCTGGTAAGGCAGACCAATTAAATGTTTGCATCACATTAGCGAAAAACCGTATTGCAGAGCAAGGAGAAACGACCTTGTATGTGAAATGGATTGGACCCAACGGCAAGCCGGTTGATGCTCCAGAAGCAAACCTTGCTGTGGTTGGTGGCGAGCGTTCCAACTTTAACGGTTCGACTGTGGTGAATTTCACAGGAGAGGCAACAGAAGTTTGTATCGCTGCCGGAAGAGCAACAGATGCACCGGTTGAATTGGGCGCAGGCATTTACACAGTTGCGGTAATGACCGATTCGTACCTCGTAGGTACGGTAGCGGTTGAATTGAAATAAAAGAAACATGAAAAAAATCATTCTCCTCGCTTTTGCTGGGCTATTGGGAACCTCTTGTGTGAGCACGAAAGTGCACAGAACACTACAGGACAAGTACGATATCCTAACGAACGAAGCAGACCAACTACGCCAACAAAGCGAAACAAGAGCGGCGGAGAATACCGAGCTCCAACGCGAAATCGGCGAAGTCCGCCGCGCCGTCAACATCTTGGTCACAGATACAACCAAGAATTTCGAGCGTATGCGTACCCTGCAAACGAAGTACGACCGCCTATCAAAGCAGTACGACTATTTGTTGGACAACAACAGTTCTTTGATCGCAGCGAGTGCTCGCGAGAATAAGGCTTTGATGGACGAAATCGCTACCATTCAAACCCGATTGCAAGCAAAAGAGGATAGTTTGAACACGGAGCGTCGCATGCTGGAAAAAGGACGTGCGCGTATGGAAGAGTTGGAACGCATCATTGGACGCCAAGACAGTACCGTGAATTACGTACGTCAAAAAGTGGCCGATGCCCTTCTCGGTTTTACAGGCAAGGGCTTGACCGTGAACATGCGTGACGGTAAGGTGTACGTGAGCTTGGAAAACAGTTTGTTGTTTGCCCCAGGTTCATGGGACGTGGCGCCAAACGGAAAGATCGCCTTGCAGAATTTGGCAGGTGTATTGGCCGAAAATCAAGATATCAGCATCTTGGTAGAAGGGCATACCGATGATGACCCGTATCGCGGTCAAAGCCAAGTGCGCGATAACTGGGATTTGAGTGTGATGCGCGCTACGAATGTGGTGAAGATTTTGACCACGAATGCGTCGCTCGATCCAAAGCGTATTACGGCAGCCGGTCGTGGGGAATTTGTTCCTTTGGTGGCCAACGACAGCCCAGCGAACAAGGCGGTGAACCGTCGTACAGAAATTATTTTGACTCCAGATTTGAGCGAGCTTGCCAACCTATTGGAAGGCGGCGAATAAGATGGATTAGAATTGGGCTTGAACCAATTCTTCAATACGTTTCAATCCCACTATGGCAATGCTGTAGTGGGATTTTTCTAATTGGTGGTGTCCACTAATGTAGATCTTGTCGAAGCCCAATTTTTCTGCTTCCTTGATGCGCTGCTCCACTCGCGTGATTGGGCGAACCTCACCGGTCAATCCCACTTCGGCGGCAAAGCATACCTTGCCAGAAATAGGCTCGTCTGCATTGGAACTTAAGATGGCGGCAACCACTGCCAAATCCAATCCTGGATCGTCGACTTTTAACCCACCGGTCACATTTAGAAACACATCTTTTTGGCCTAATCGGAAACCACAACGCTTCTCCAACACCGCCAACAGCATGTTCAATCTGCGTGTGTCAAAACCTGTAGTCGAGCGCTGTGGTGTGCCATAAACCGCAGTAGATACCAGCGCCTGCATCTCGATCAACATTGGACGCACACCTTCTACCATTACGGCCACGGCATTTCCACTCAGTCCGTCGTGCTGCTTGGTCACGAGCAAATCGCTTGGGTTTTCCACCCCGTACAACCCGCCTTGTTCCATGGTGTACAACCCGATCTCATGGGTAGAGCCAAATCTGTTCTTATGTGCTCTTAGAATGCGGTACAATAGGTTAGGATCCCCCTCAAACTGCAAGACCACATCTACCATGTGCTCTAAAATCTTTGGTCCGGCAATACTGCCTTCTTTATTGATATGACCAATCAACAAAACGGGTGTGCCGGTCTCCTTGGCGTATCGAATAAAACTTGCAGCGCTTTCTCGGATTTGCGCAACTGAACCAGGCGTACTTTCAACATGTGGAACGTGCAACGTTTGGATGGAATCCACAATGACCAAATGCGGCCTGACGTTCTTTAAATGATTGAAAATCGCTTCGGTTTTGGTTTCGCTGAGCAAGTACAACTCGCTCACGGCTTTTCCTATACGCTCCCCACGCAACTTGATTTGAGACGGGCTTTCTTCTCCCGATATATAGGCTACTGTACCGGTAAAACTCAAAGCGAGTTGCAGCAGCAAGGTACTTTTTCCGATGCCCGGCTCACCGCCCAGAAGGGTTACGGAACCAGGAACAATTCCTCCACCTAAAACTCGAGCAAACTCATAATCGGGAACGGGAAAACGTTGAACGGAGGTGTGCTCCACATCTTCAATTCGAATAGGTTTTGCGGCAGCACTATCGCCACTCCAAGCCCTAGGGTCGGGCTTGCTCTTTACCTCTACTTCCTCGACGAGCGTATTCCATTCTTTACACCCCTGGCATTGCCCCATCCATTTGCTGTGTTGGGTGCCGCATTGAGTACAAATGAAGACGCTTTTCTGTTTTGCCATGTGGAAGGGTTATTTTCTTCCTGCAAAATAGAGAAAAACAAAACCCAAGGCGCCAGTAAAGACGAACATTAAACTTTGAGAACTGTGAATGAGCGTCGCGAAAGAGGTTCCAACGAATGGGGAGAGGCCTAAAACGACCAATGCCTTTGAAACGAGATAATGGTATGCTCCAATTCCTCCAGGTACAGGAATCACGAATCCTAAACCAGCCGCTACACTTACAAAAAACGCCTGCTCTGGGCCAATACGTTCTAGGCCACTCACGATGGTAAAGCCTACCGCGATGGTGGCCACATAGCAACTCCAAATCCCTATTGAGTAGAACCAAAACAGGGGCTTATTATTTACCGTTCGTAGGCTGCGCAGTCCGGTAATCATACCGGTAGCAAATCCGGCAATTTTTTGTGCAAATCCCCATTGCAGCCAAATCTTACGAGTCGAATACACCATCAGTATTCCTGCGATTGCAACGCCAGATGCGATGAAGATGGTAGTTGCCGATAGCTCAGGCAATTGAGCACCACTTTCACTGAGGAAGCTGGCCAATTCATCGCTTGAAATGAATACGGTGGATAGCACGACCATTCCAAACAGCAAGGTATCTACCACCCGCTCGAGCACCACGGTACCCACGAGCTTGTCGATAGGTACATTGTCCGTGCGGTTCAACGCGGTGCACCGCGCAACTTCTCCGACACGCGGGGTAACAAGATTCACTAAATAGCTGAAGGCAACAGCTGCAATGGCGCGACTGCCTTTGACTTCATAGCCTAAACTTTGAAGCATCTGTACCCAACGTAGACCGCGAAAAACAATCGCTACAAAACCTATAAAAACAATGAGTGCAAAGCCTTCAATGGAAACAGCTCTGATATTATTCCAAAGGTCTATTGGATTGACATTCTTAAAAGTGAGGTAGAGCAAAGCCAGTCCTATGCCCAAGAAGAGGACATATTGAATGGTCTTTTTTAGCGCTCCGTTCATCCTTACACTAGGGTGTTAGTCGCCTCGTTAGGAAAGACAATGCTTGGTTTGAATGCTTTCGCCTCCTCAACGCCCATGCGTGCGTAGGCAATGATAATAATGATGTCGCCTTTTTGAACTCGTCGCGCTGCAGGACCGTTCAAGGTCACCTCGCCACTGCCGCGCTCACCTACGATGGTGTAGGTATCAAAGCGTTCGCCATTGTTGATGTTTACGATGTACACACGCTCACCAGGGACAATACCTGCAGCGTCCATTAGATCTTGGTCCAATGTGATGGATCCAATATAATCTAGCTCAGCACCGGTGACATGCACGCGGTGAATTTTACTTTTTACAACCTCAATTTGCATGCGGCAAAAGTAGTTTAAAAAAGAGGAAGGTTATCGATGAGTCGGACTTTTCCGCATTGCACTGCTGCGAAGATTCGTGCAGGTACTTTGGGGTCCAATTTCGTTATTCGCTGGAGTTCGCGTTGGTCACTACACGTAACGTATTCAACGTTTAGATGAGGAATGGCATTCAAGGCCACGGTACAGGCTTTTTCCAACGCCTCAACGGAGTCGTATGCTGTCCAATTTTCAGTGGCGAATTTTAAAGTTGCATAAATCTGTGCAGCACTCTCGCGTTCTTCAGTGGAAAGGCGCATATTCCTGCTGCTCATCGCTAAGCCATCGAATTCTCGGACAATGGGTCCTGGAACAATTTCTACCGGCCAATTTTCCTGCTCAACCACCTGGCGAACAATACAGAGTTGTTGGTAGTCCTTCTCGCCAAATATGGCAAAATCAGGTTTGATCAGTTCGAAAAACTTGGTCACAACGGTAGCCATGCCTTCAAAATGCCCGGGCCTTCCTGCACCCTCCATGTTCAAAGCCAATGTACCAAAATCAAACCCCCTTGATTTTAAACCTTCCGGATACAAAACTTCCTCCGTGGGTAAAAACACTGCATGACAACCCAATTTCTCGAGCATTTCAAGATCCTGGGTGAGGGTATTTGGATATTTCTCTAGGTCTTCTGCGTTGTTAAATTGCGTTGGATTGACGTAAATGCTTACCAAGGTTTGAGCCCCGCGAGCCAAACTCATTTCAACAAGACTTAGATGGCCTTCATGTAAGGCACCCATGGTTGGTACAAATCCTAATGGCATCTGCCCAAGGCAGGATTGCCACTGCTTTAATTCTTCAAGGGAATGTAGGAGCCTCATAAAGTGTTAAAAGGGCCTCAAAACTAGGTCATTCTTTGATATAAAGGCGTAAAATGGGTATCTTTGCAATCTATTTCTAACAAACGTTCCTTTTATGGAGAGCAAGAGAGTCCTATTCATCTCACAAGAAATTCATCCGTATTTACCTGAAAACACCATTTCAAGCACAACGCTTGCATTGGCGAAGAAGACGAATGATTCCGGCCATCAGGTACGCGTATTTATGCCACGTTTTGGTGTCATTAATGAGCGTCGTCACCAATTGCACGAGGTTATTCGTTTGAGCGGTATGAACGTCGTTATCAACGACATGGACATGCCTTTGATCATAAAGGTTGCGTCTGTTCCTGGTGCTCGCATGCAGGTGTATTTCATTGATAACGAAGAATACTTCAAGCGCAAGTTTACTTACGCAGATGAAGACGGAAATCAGTTCGAGGACAATGATGAACGTACACTGTTCTTTTCAAAAGGTGCTATTGATACCGTTGAAAAGTTAGGATGGAAGCCGGATGTAATCCATGTACACGGTTGGATGTCTTCGCTAGTACCGATGTACTTGCGTCTCTTCCAAAGTGATAACCCAATTTTTAAAGATGCGAAGATTGTATTCTCTGCATACGACAATGGCTTCGAAGGATCGCTCGGACCTAACCTCAAGTCAGGAATGCTGTTCGATGAAATCGCCCCTGAACTGGTTGAAGGACTAGATGCTCCAACTTGTGAGGACCTTCAGCTCATTGGTGCTAAATATGCCGATGTAGTGATCCTAGGTGAAGGCAATACTGCGCACGTGGAGGAATTCTGTAAAGCAAATGGCATCGAAGTAATCGATGGTAAAGGTTTTGCTGAGAGCCCAGAAGACGCAATCAAGATTTATGAATCTCTTTTGGTAGCATCAGACATTGAATAAGCAGATCCTCCGCGCCCTAGCTTTCGTAGCCCTAGCGCTCAGTACAACGAACTGTGAAAAGAGCAATGGTACCATTGGCTCGGGCAAGTTTGTGGACGACCGTCCCGAGCTCGGGGAGAAGTTGGTTTTTCCTGTCATCAGCTACACCACCGCCTGGGACAGCATTGTAACCTCAAGTCCTTCGCGTGCTGCTCTCGGCAATATGCAAGACCCGATTTTTGGGTCCATCAATTCTTCGTTTTCGACCAGAATATTATTGAGTAAAATCAATCCGGACTTCGGAGATAGCACCATTTGTGATTCTGTGAAGGTCCGTCTTGCGTACAATGCTACGTACGGACCAACGGGTGGACAAATGCATTTGCAGATGGCCCCTTTGATCAATCCATTGTACGACACCGTACGCTACTACAGCAATCAGGTGCCCGTAACCGCCGACCCAATCGCCGATACGGTTTTGACACTTGATCCCGATCAAATCGTTTATAACGGAGTAGACTCCTTGGTCAGAACCTTGTCTTTCGATGCGGATCCAGCCTACTTTCAAAGTGTAATTTTTGATGCAGCCATCAATGGTGATGCTCATTTTGCAGATAACGAGGAGTTCGTTTTGGAAGTTCCAGGACTTCAGTTCAGAGACGTGAGCACGAGCGGCAACTCGGCCACAGGTTACTTTGATTTAAGTTCAGGAGGTAGCATCATTCAATTGTACTACCATACCGGATCAAACGATACCGTGCCGAAAGTCTACACACTAACCTTCGGTCAAAACTTTGGCGATCCCGCCCGCGTGTACAACCAATTCATCCACGATTTCTCAGGTGCAGCGTTCGATACGGCGGCCTACGACAGTATCAATGGTGAAATGCTTTCGTATGTACAGGGAGGATGTGGTGCGCGTACTATTCTGGAAATCCAAGGATTGGACACACTCATTGGAAAGGGATACAGCATTAACAGAGCAGATATGACGGTCCATGTCCTACAAGGTACGGCATCGCCATACACTTTACCTGGAACCTTATTGCTCCTCGAGAATTACGATTCTACTCAAGCGTTAATCAAGGATTACACCTCATCGATCAACCCGGCAGGTGGTGCAGCGTATCGCGCAGATATTCGCGAATACCGCTACCGATTCTATTGTACACGAATGGTTCACGAAATGGTAAACGAACGTGAAAATGTGGTGCCTCTCATTCTGGCGACATCCGCAGCGAATTCCAATGTACATCGCGTAGTACTTGGCGGAGGAATGCATCCCACCATTCCGGTAGAATTTAATGTGTACTACACCAAAAGTGACTGATAAGTCTTTATTTTAGCCGAACCAACCAATAAAATAATACGCTGCTTATGTGTGGAATTGTAGGGTACGTAGGAGACCGCAAAGCCTTCCCCATCTTAGTTAATGGATTAAAGCGTCTCGAGTACCGTGGGTACGACAGCTCTGGCGTTGCCTTGGCACAAAATGGTTCAATTGCCTTGTATAAAAAACAAGGCATGGTGAAAGCCATGGAAGACCATGCCTTGGAAAACGATATAAGCGGTACCACAGGTATTGCCCACACGCGCTGGGCTACGCACGGACAGCCATCGGATGAAAATGCACATCCACACTTAAGTAATTCAGGCAATTTAGTTTTGGTTCACAATGGAATCATTGAGAACTACCAAGCATTAAAAGACCTGCTTAAATCCGAGGGTTTCCTTTTCCACAGCGAAACAGATACCGAGGTGTTGGTGAATTTCATTCAGTACGTGCAGGACCGTGAGCAATGCAAACTTCGCAAAGCCGTTCGTTTGGCTTTGACTCAGGTTTCTGGTGCCTACGCCATCTGCATTTATGATAAGAACAAGCCCGAGGAAATTGTAGTTGCGAAGATGGGTTCTCCCCTCGTCATTGGACTTGGTAAGGATGAAAAATTCATCGGATCAGATGCAACACCGTTTCTAGAATATACCAAAGAAGCCATTTACCTAGAAGATGGCGAGATGGCATCTATTATTGCCGGTGAAGAATTAGACATTCGTTTGATTGATACGGACGGCTCAGTAGACGCGGTTATTCATCAACTTCAAATGGACCTCGAGAGCATCGAGAAGGGCGGCTATGATTACTTCATGATGAAGGAAATCTATGAGCAACCTCGTGCCATTTATGACACCTTCCGTGGCCGATTACTTCCTGAACAAGGCATGATAAAAATGTCGGGAATGGAAGAATACGCAGACAAATTTCGAAACGCGGATCGCATCATTATGACCGCTTGTGGTACCTCATGGCACAGCGCGCTTGTAGCAGAATACCTATTTGAGGAGTTTGCAAGAATACCGGTCGAAGTAGAATACGGCTCGGAGTTCCGCTATCGCAACCCGGTCATTCGTAAAAATGACATCGTCATCGCCATCTCTCAAAGTGGTGAAACAGCAGATACCCTTGCGGCCATTAAAATGGCTAAATCAGCAGGTGCTATGGTCTTTGGAATCTGTAACGTCGCGGGCTCATCCATCGCACGTGAAACGCACGCTGGTGCCTACACCCATGCAGGTCCTGAAATAGGAGTGGCATCAACTAAGGCGTTTACCTCTCAAGTAACGGTGCTTACAATGATGGCCTTAGAGCTCGGTAAAATGCGTGGTGAGTTTTCTACATCAGAATACCGTTCCTTGCTAAGCGAGCTCAACAATATCCCTAAGAAAATTGAAAAAGTCCTCGAGAGTAAGGAACTCATTGAGGAGATTTCTGGACTGTACAAGGATGCAACAAACTTCCTATACCTAGGCCGTGGGGTTAATTTCCCGATCGCTCTTGAAGGTGCCTTAAAGCTAAAAGAGATCTCTTACATTCACGCAGAAGGGTATCCCGCAGCTGAAATGAAGCATGGTCCTATTGCTCTGATTGACGAAAACATGCCGGTCGTTGTTGTCGCCCCAAATAATGGTCACTACGAGAAGTTGGTGAGCAATGTTCAAGAGGTGAAGGCGCGCGAAGGAAAGGTAATTGCAATTGTTACGGCAGGCGATGAGGAGTTGGTGAATTCTGCAGATCACGTGATTGAAATTCCAGAGACGTTAGAAGCATTGACGCCACTTTTAACTGTGATTCCGTTGCAGCTATTGAGCTACTACATTGCTGTAATGCGCGGTTGTGATGTGGACCGACCACGCAACCTTGCAAAGTCAGTGACGGTAGAGTAGTCATCGCTGCAAATTTCCTGGACGCAACATTTTCAAACCTTTAGTTGTTATCTTGTGGTATCCTAAAATCGTGTATTTTAGGATCGCTTAACACATAACAATTGAAAACCATGAAAGCATTCAAAGCTTTACTGATCACATTGATGATCGCAGCATCCGTTTCGGTAGATGCACAGACTAAGAACATCGAAGGAATCGACTTCCCAACTAAACTTTCGATCAATGATCAAAACACCGTCTTGAACGGTGGTGGTTTGAGAGAAAAATTTGGCTTCCTAGACTTGTACGTCGGTGCCTTATACGTACCTGCGAAAACCTCAAATGCTGACGAGGTAGTGATGGCAGACGAAAACATGGGGATTCGCATTGTTATTGCATCAGGACTTGTAACGCGTGATCGTTTCATCGAAGCATTGGAAGAGGGTTTTGAAAACACCACTGCGGGTAAATCTTCTCCAAACGACGTTGAGATGTTTAAAAAGTACTTGAGCGATGAGTTCGTTAAAGGCGATGAAATCCTTTTGACATACCACGCAGGTGATGCCGTTTACCTATACAAAAACGGTGAACAGCGCGGAACGTTTAAAGGTCTAGCATTCAAACAAGCCTTGTTTGGCATTTGGTTAGGTGGCGTACCTGCTCAAGAAAGCCTAAAAGAAGAAATGATGGGTAAATAACCCGAGATGAATATCATGAAAAAGGCCGCGCATCGCGCGGCCTTTTTTTGTGCCTTATTTTTTTTGTTTCTCGAAGGCGTAGGTCAAAATCAGGTAATTGGTATCGCTGAACAATCCCATATTGAAGGAGCTTTGAGTCCAAACCCCGTTGCTTTTGCTAAAGTTACCAGATAATGAAAGTGGTGTAGCGAGGCCAATATTGATATTTGGATTGACCTTGTAAAGCATTCCCAATTGGTAGCGAACGGCGGGGTTTACGCTTGAATAATTTGTCCCATTGGAGTAGAATCCACCGATCTCAGGTCCGTGCAGAAAGTAGAATTTGTCCGTAATCGGTTTACGCCATTCTTGTCCGAAAAATGCCCCCGTTGAAATGTTCCAATAGCTCTGGCCATTGTAGGTGCTGTAGTTCATGTAAGTGCGGTCAATTCGAAGTGCACGCACACTTTGAATGCTTTTGCCCCATTTAAAAACCGGCCTTGCATCGAGCACTGGCCCATACATTATGCCCATACTGGCACTCGAGACAATGCCAATTTCACGGTATTGTGCGTTGGCTAAAAAACTGGCCCCGATAAAGGTCAATACGAAAACGGCTTTTTGAAATGCTTTCATGGTGAAGGGTTTTAGTACTACCAAGGTATATCAATATTGTGTAACTTCTTGCCCCCAACCTCTCAAACAAAACCATAATCAACTCCTTATGGATAGAAGATCATTCATTAAGAAAACGGCCGCTGCTGCGGCAGGCATAAGCATAGTTCCGTCGCACGTGCTTGGTGGAATTCATATTGCTCCTTCCGATACGGTATATATGGCAGGAATCGGGGTCGGTGGCCGAGGATTAGGCGTACTCAAAGGATTGCGAAATACGGGCCAAGTTAAGTTTGTGGCCCTTGCTGACGTCAGCGACAAAAGAGGTGCGGAAGCTTACAACTTGGAGCCGGGCGCTAAAACGTATCGCGATTTCCGCAAGATCTATGACAAGCACTTGGGCGAATTGGACGCCATATTTTGTGCTACTCCAGACCATACGCACGCCGTCACTTCGTTGCCTTTCATGCGCGCCGGAAAGCATGCCTTCGTAGAAAAGCCACTGACGCACAATATCATGGAGGCTAGAACCATGACCCAAGTGGCCGCAGATAAAGGATTGATCACTCAAATGGGGGATGTGGGTGCCTCCTCAGACGGCATTCGAACTGCACAAGAGATTATTGAGGCCGGCATCATTGGCCCCGTAAATAAGGTAGATTGTTGGACGAACCGACCGGTTTGGCCGCAAGGTTTGGAGCCGCCTACGCAAGGTGAAGCAGTGCCAGATTATTTGGACTGGGACCTTTGGTTAGGTCCAGCCGCCATGCGCGAATTTAATCACCGCTACTTGCCGTTTAAGTGGCGCGGTTTCTGGGACTTTGGAACGGGAGCCATGGGCGATATGGGTTGTCACATCATGGAGACGCCCTACCGCGCGATGAGCTTGGGCTATCCAACTTCCGCGGAAGCCAGTTGCACCACCATGTGGGCAGGCGATTTTGTAGAAGCAGATTACGAAGGCGTTTGTCCACCTAGCTCGGTGGTCCGATTAACCTTTGATCATGCCGACTTCGGTGAAGTCAAACTCAATTGGTACGACGGCGGATTAATGCCAGAGCGTCCAGACCTATTGCCGGAGGATGATATGCCGGGGAACTGGGACGGCGGAAGTGTATTCTATGGTTCAAAAGGAATCTTAGTGACGGATACTTACAGCCGCAATCCAAGAATCTACATGGCCGATGGATCGACTCCAGCCTTGCCTGCGAAGACCTTAGTGCGCGTGGCGAACGACACCTCTGGACACATCGCCAACTTCGTGGACGGCATCCTAGGAAAGGCAGAAACTTCCTCTCCGTTCAGTGTGGCGGGTCCTTTGACAGAGGCCGTGCTCATGGGGAACTTGGCGATCAAGGCCTACCAAGAGAAGCATTTGAAACCAGGAAAAACCTCGACAGACTGGGCGCCATACGAGTATCCAGGGCGTACCCGATTGAATTGGGACGGAGAGAATATGAAAATCACTAACTACGATCCTGCGAATCAATGGGTAACCAGAGCGTACCGCACGGGTTGGAACATTTAATACAATAGACAAGATTAAATTATGAGGTTTATTTCGAAGATTCGCTTACTCGCAGTAGCGCTCATTGCACTTCACCTAAACACCAACGCACAAGACAAACCCAGCCCGTTGACCCAAATCATGGAAGGGCTCAGTGTTCGAAACATCGGACCCGCCGGCATGAGCGGCCGAGTTACGTGTATTACGGCCCACCCCAATATCCCAACCACCATCTATGCAGGATCTGCCAGCGGTGGATTGTGGGTAAGTGAGAACAATGGTCAAAGTTGGTCGCCGCTTTTCCAAAACGAGAAGGTGGCTTCCATTGGTGCTATTGCCATCGACCCAATGCATCCGGATATTATTTACGTTGGCACGGGCGAGGGGAACCCTCGAAACTCTCAAACCAGCGGTTACGGGTTGTACAAAAGCTATGATGGCGGCGAGAGCTGGGAGTGCTTGGGCTTGGAAGAGACCCGCACCATTCACCGAATTTTGATCAATCCATCGAATACTGATGAGGTCTATGTAGGTGCTACCGGATCGGCTTGGGGAGACAGTCCTCGAGGTGTATATAAGACGACGGATGGAGGGAAGAATTGGACCCAAAGCCTATACATTGATGGAAAAACCGGTGCTGGAGATCTCGTAATGGATCCGAACAACCCGAAAAAGTTGATTGCCAATATGTGGGAGTACCGCAGAGAGCCCTGGTTCTTTACCAGCGGTGGTCCTTCGGGCGGATTGTTCATTACCTACGATGGAGGGGAGCATTGGAAGAAACTAGGTGAGGACGACGGATTGCCGAAGGGGAATCTGGGCCGCATTGGATTAGGTATTGCACCGTCCAATTCGAATATCGTCTATGCCCTCGTTGAAACCGAGAAGAAAAACGGCGTGTATAAGAGCACGAACGGCGGCAAGAATTGGTTCAAAGTGACCGAAAGTGAGCAGGCGGGAAACCGTCCGTTCTACTATGCAGATTTGAGAGTGGACCCACAAAATCCAGACCGCGTGTACAGCTTGTGGACCTATGTGACGCGCAGTGACGATGGCGGGAAAAATTGGAAAACCATCACCCCCTATAACCGCATTCACCCAGATCACCACGCCATGTGGATCGATCCGGCGAACCCGGCACACATCATTGAGGGGAATGACGGTGGGATGAACATCTCCTACGACTATGGCGAGAGTTGGCACTTCGTGGAGAATCTCCCGTTGGCCCAATTTTACCACATTAACGTCGACGACCAGCTGCCGTACAACGTCTACGGCGGGATGCAAGACAACGGCTCTTGGATGGGACCGGCCTACAGCCTCACTACGGATGGAATTCGTAACGAAGAGTGGAGCGAGCTGTTCTTTGGAGATGGCTTTGACGTGGTGCCTGTGCCTGGACGAACGGATGCGGCCTATGCACAGAGTCAAGAAGGAAATGTTGGATTGGTCAATACTCAGACCGGTTATTCGGAGCTCATCAAACCCGCACACCCGGAAGGGAAAAAGCTGCGTTGGCACTGGAATGCGCCTATCGCATTGGATCCACACCAGCCAGAGACCAGCTTGTACTTTGGCTCACAGTATTTACATAAGAGCACGGACAATGGGAAGAATTGGACCATTATCAGTCCGGATTTGACCTCGAATAATCCGGAGAAACAAAAGCAACTCGAGAGCGGGGGGCTGACCTATGATGTTACGGGGGCGGAAAACCACACGTGTTTGCTCGCTATTGCGCCGAGCGCCTTGGATCAAAATGTGATTTGGACCGGTTCGGACGATGGGAAACTTCATGTGACCATGGACGGTGGCGCGAATTGGACAGATTTGAGTGGCAAGCTCAAAGGGCTCCCGGAAGGATCGTGGATTCCTCAGATTCGTGCGTCGGATTATCATAAAGGAACCGCTTGGGTCGTGGCGAACGATTACCGCCGGAACAATTGGAGCGCGTACCTCTACAAGGTGGAAGATTTTGGTAAGAAGGTCACTCGTATGGTGGACGATAGCGATATTTTCGGACCAATTCTCAGTGTTTGGCAGGACCCTGTCGAACCGAACCTCATCTTCGTCGGCGGCGAATACGGGCTCTATGCCAGCGTTGATGGCGGTGCCACGTATACGAAATGGACGAAGGAAGTACCCACCGTCCAAGTGATGGACCTGGCTTTCCAAGCCCGCGAAAAGGATTTGGTCCTTGGTACCTTCGGGCGCGGTGCTTGGGTCATTGACGACATTGAGCCCTTGAGAGTATTGGCTTCAGGCAAAGGCCTCAGCTCACCTACGTTCTTCGAGCCGCCAATGGCCTACCAGTGGGAACGTCGTCAAAGCCCCGGTGTACGATTCGCAGGTATGTCCACCTTCCGTGGAGACAACCGTCCGTTCGGAGCGCGCATGACCGCCTACCTTCCAGAGGTTGCCGAGGACAATAAGAAGAAGCTTCGTGTCGACTACCAAGATGAGGCCGGAGATACCATCTACACTCAATACATCGGCGTGAAAGAGGCCGGATTACAGAACTGGCGCTGGGCAATGTGGGAAAAAGGAACCGAATACCCAGAGTTCAAGGTTCGCAAGGAGGAGAAGGAGCAAAGCGATCGCCGCGGGGCTCCGGTGTTGCCGGGAACTTATACGGTCACCATGAATTGGGACGGTCAAAACGCTTCACAGCCTTTGAAAGTGGAATACGATTACCGCATGAACAATTGGGTGAGTGAGGACGACTTGACCGCACGCCGCCAAGCGTTTAAAGCCATCGAAGGTATCGAGGGAGATTTAGACCTCGCGGTCCAATCCTTAGCGCAAGCCAACGAGAACATCGAACGCTTACAAGCGCTGTTAAAACGCGAACCCTATGCTTCTGACTCGGCGTTGGTAGATACCGTAAAAGCCACTGCAAAAGCATTGGAAGCTGCGCGCCATCATGTGTTTGGTAAGACCGAAACCAAGGGATACTTCGAACAGCCGGAAGTTTGGTCAAGCCAGTGGGGCAGTTCATTGTGGCAGCTACTGAGCTCTGCACGTGCTTGGGGCAGCAATGAGCAAGCCTTGTTTGACCAATTATCCAAGCGCACCGAAGAAGCCACACAAACGGTCATGACCTTCTTAGTAGAAGATTACAACGGACTGCTTGAATACCTTGAAGAACATCCGGTCGACGTGATGATTCCAACGAAGATCGAAGAGGAAATTCGCAAATAGCGACCCACAAAAAAGGCGCCCCACGGGGCGCCTTTTTTTATGCTCAAATTTTGCGGCTCAGCCGGTGGCTTCGCCGAGAAGTTTCGCTGCTTATTGAATGATCAATTGTTTGCGAACACCTTCCGTTTGGAAGATGTAATAGCCTGGGCTCGCATTGACCAGAAGACTAGCATCTAGTCCCAAGGTGCCTTGCTGAATCTCACGACCGTCGATACTGAAGATGCGGTACGCTGTGCCTGCAGGCAAACCTTCTACTTGGAAAAGGCCATTGCTTGGATTTGGGAAGATAGTAATGCTGTCGGCGCTCAGCTCTTCCTGATCAAGTGTAACGTCTAGGTTGAAGGCATCCAAGAAGGCGTTATTACCCCCTCCTGAAATGAAATCCACCTTGATCATAATAGGCGCACCTCCCGCGTAGTCATTCAAATTGATGCTCGTACTGCGCCAGTTGCTGTTTGAGGTTGGATTCCAAGGGTTGGATTTGTTCAATGCCGCATAGAGTAGCGGTCCTAAAATGGTGCGCACCTCTTCCCAAGTCTCGCCACAATCTGTGCTCACACTAATTCTCAACTTATCCTGTGCTTGACCTG
>Ga0255781_10000699_pt1 | contig 27181 bp, 44 predicted proteins | sample 101ome_21_FD_179979 | JGI IMG/M metagenome (GOLD analysis project Ga0255781, IMG submission 179979) | Coastal salt marsh microbial communities from the Groves Creek Marsh, Skidaway Island, Georgia - 101413BT metaG (version 2) | ecosystem: Environmental > Aquatic > Marine > Intertidal zone >... | reverse complement strand
ATTCTTCAAGCGGAACATTCAAGCGTTTCGCAATGGCAATTTGCGAAGGCGTAAGTTTGACTGTTCTGCGCCCCTTTTTAGACGACTTAGAAGCCGTGGACTCCGCAGAAGCGACTCGGGGTCCTGCGTCACGAACTGCTTCCTTAAACTTGTGCGGGAACTCAGTACGGACACGTCTATCTAGCTCAGTATAATACTCATCGGACGTTGGGTCAAACCCCTCATCCTCAATTAGTTGCCTATGGATACCAAAAGCAGCATATGTCATGGTCTGATCAGCGCCAAACCATTCATTCTTCGATGCCCAAGCTTCGGCTTTCGGATCAGGTTTAGCTGGTGCCTGCTGTTGCGGGGCAGCTTGTGGTGCTCCAACGGGCTGTTGTACCTGCTGTTGACCACGCTCTTTGATCTGATCGTACTTTGCCTGCTCCATAGCCAGCCGACTAATGTTCTGCTGGGCCTCAAACATGGCATCAGCATCACCTTCGTCATATGCTTTCTTGTATGCTTCTTTAGCAGCGATTACTTGAGACTCTAGTCGAGTGCCAAACTCACCTACATAAGACTCATCTAACTTGTTTAGCCGAGCCTGTAATTCTTCGTTTTGCTTTTTTACGCCTTCAGCATACTCTAGCGCTGCTTGACGTTGCCGCTCTTCTTCCCGGTATTTACCAGTAAGTGTGCGAATACGGCGCTGAACAGATTCCGAATACGATGCGAGTTCGTCATCATCGTTATCAGCCTTCTGCTCTGGCTCCTCGGACTCTGTGTCAACTTCCTGAGTCTCGACCTCTTGGGCCTCATCCTCAGTCTCAATGACTTCGAGTTCTTCTTTTTCTGCTAAATCAGGCATACTTAAACTCCGTATGTTTTGATATCATCTGGGTCGATGATGGTGGCAATGACTTCGTCGTCATTGATAATACGAACCTCGCCACCTTCAATGTTGAAGCGAGATCCAGCGTAGCGCCCAATACACACCCAATCACCTTCCTTGCACCACGGCTCACAATCGTCGCCGAACTTGTTAGGATCTTGATATGCTAAAGGGCCGACCTTTACGACATAAGCTACGGTTGTCGCACGGGCTTCTTTTTCACGAGCGGCATCAGGAATGTAAACGCCGCCGTCAGTTTTTGATTTACCCATATATGGCATAACAAGAAGCCGCCAGCCTGTAGGCTGCGGTACTCGTTCTGCTATGGATTTGGATTTTGCAGCTTCTTCGGCCTGTTTTTTAGCGCGTTGCTGCTCAAGAATATAGTCAGGTACTAAGAGAGTCTTCGTCATAGTTAGCCTTTTTTAGCAGGGTTTGAAGTTCGTCAAGGGCGTAAGTGAGTCCCTGTATCTCACCTATCCTTGCTTTGTAGTCTTCCCAGTCGGAAGCACCACCACTCGTAATAGATAAACTAATGTCATCTACACGATTTCTCAAGGCTTTTTGATACCTTGAGACAAAAGAAACTACATCCATTTACATACCACAGTTGCAATCAGGTTTCCCGCAGTCACATGGGCCTTCTTCACCCGGCAAATCCGACATCGGACCGCCTTCAGCCCACTCTGCACAACTGTTCTTAGCACTGCACATAAACTTTAGCAACTGACAATAGCCAACTTCACCAGACTCATCCTTCATGCATTGCTGCATATGCTCTGTAATATTGAACACGGAACATGTTCCACAGCTTTCTTCTGGGTTGATTGCTGGGCCATACTGATTTTCTTTCACAGCAAGACGACGGTTCTCTTCGTTTGTCTCCACATCTTGCGTAGCAATCGGGCAGGCTTCTTCCATTTTCTCAACAGGCATGCCATCCTGAATAGCTTTGCTCAAGTCTATACCATCTGGAATAAGTTTGATTTCAATCTTCATATCTACACCTGTGTGTTCGACATGCCAAATGGCCCTGTCATTAATCCTGTACCTTGACCAGCACCCGCATATTGTCCCATCAATCCTGTAACACCCGGCTGTGTAGGCTGGTTAAAGTTCATGTACGGAAACAGTTGTTTCCTTAACTGATCTGCCCCAACACCGCCATATGCCACATATTCAGAACCAACCATATCTTCGATTGGGTTAAATGCTGGTGGTACAATCTGCTGTACTTGTGCAATTTCTGGGCCGTCTCCGTCGTCGGGTCCCACTACATCGGCAGGGCCTATTTCTGCTCCAAATGCTTTTCCTATGCTTGTAGCCATAGTAGCAAAACCAAAGGCTGGAGAAATAAACCCTAAAAGAGACTGAGGATTTTCGGCTACAAAGTCTGCGATACCGCCGAACAACCCCGTATCATCTGGGGCTGCGGTAGCAACATCTGTGTCATGCGACCCATAACCATACCCGGTATCGTCTACGTTTCCTTCGGTGCCGGGACCACCCTGCGGACCGCCATGTGCTTCGGCTGCATCACCCATTACTTACACCCTGTATACTTCATGCCTTGAATAGCAATGCCACCGCCACGGGAACGCTGTTCCAGAATACCCATAGCTCTTAGCTGGTCTTCACTAGCTTCTCTAACTGGAAGTGTGCCGGGATTTTCAGTTTGATCCTGCTTGGCTTTTCTATCCCTGTCTTCTATTTTTTTCTTCCTGACAGGTGACCGCTTGGGTAGTTTCATTTTCTTCTTGTCAGACATCGTACCAATCCTTGTGTCTTCGGTGAATATGCGCTCTGCATCCTCGTAGCGCTGCATCCTTTGACGTAGCTCTGGGGAATAACTGTCTAATATTTCAGAGCCACCGTCTTTGCGGCGACGACCCTCACTAATAAGTTTCTGTGCCTGATTACGGCTCAAACCCATGTCTTTTGCAAACTGATTAACTCTTGGTCTTGCCATAACTAATAATCTCTTCGATTGTTCTACCGCACCCGATACATCTTATACGATCTTCGTCTAAGACACAAATCCCAACACAAGGGCTCTTACTTTGTTTCATGGCCCATCCACACAGCAAAGGCACCTGTCATTGCACCAACTACCGTAGACACAAAAGCAGTCTGCTGTGTCGTAGCCGCTGGACCAAGATCCATGAACCACTGTACAACCTGATAGGCCATTAATGTCATAGCCAGCATCATAGCTCTAGGTAGTAGCTTCCACGCTAGAATTCTTTCCATAGCAACGGTCATTTAGATACTCCCTTGAACTTTTCAAAGCTACGCATTCCACCCAAGCCGAGCATGCCCAACAACACAGTCATCAAGCTTTCCATATCAAAGGCAGGCATTGGTGGTATCTCGTAGCCCATATAAGCCACAACAAAGTCTGTCGCCGGAAATAAAACAAAGTGCGCCATCAACGCAATGCCACATGTCCAGCCGATGAAGGGACGCCAACCCGCCACAAATATACTACGGTGCTGGGCCTCGGCCTTATTCACCTCTAGCTGGCCCATTACCTGCTCGTGCATTTGCTTTTCAGCCATCGTGGCTATTTCGTGTGCCAGCTTGTTCTTCTGGTCTTTATCTTCAATAAACTTATCTAGCAGCCCTGTAACTGGCCCAATCAAAGCTTGAAGCATTACTTATCTCCCAACAACAGTTTAATTCTAGCTATCTCCAGTTCTAACTGATGCACCCTTCTTACTGTGTCCTGCACAGTCTGCGGTGGCTCAAAGTTGTCGATCCAGTCATCGTTTTCTTCAACCTCTTGCATAGTCAACTCAAGGTTGTGTTCCAGAAAACTAATACGTTCAGTCAAACCAAAGTACGCCCAAGTAGCAATACTTGCGGCAGCTATCATTGATACGAGATTACGCAAAGGTATTGTAATTTCCGTGCTGTCATTCATTCTGGCAGCTACTTCTCTTTCAACCTTGGTCACTGCCTACGGTTCCTTGACAGTGCAGCTTGCGTGTTAATGCGGTATACGTTGACATCGTTTCTGTCGTCAGCAATGTTCTGCTGCAAGCCCATACGCTGTTGTGCCAACTGCATAGCTTGTGTCAGCTTGGCCTGATCGATCTGGAAGTCCATTGCATCATTCTGCATCTTACGCTGAATTTCCATCTGGTCGTTTTGCAACTCCTGCTGACGAATAGCTACAAGCGGATCAACTGGCTGTTCTGGCATCAACTCAGGACCAATCTGCTCCATGATGTTCACAATCTGCTGGGCAATAGCAGCATCAACCATCTCGTTAGCAATAGCCGCTGGTGGCTGACCGTTCATCACAGCTTCTTCGTTCAGCTTCTCAAAGAACATCTTGACCTGATCCCGCGCCAATGCAGCAACGTGATCTTGCAAGTGTGAGTGCATCATCATGTAGCCTTGCGGGTTCATCTGCGCGGCTGGACTCTTCAGCGCCATGACATGAACCTTGAGATGCGCTTCGTGATCCTGCTGCGGGAATACCTGCAATGGCATACCCTTCAGCGCGTTGCCGTTCTCCGTTGCCGGATCCATAGGCTGTGGCGGCTGTGGTGCAGGCAAGATGTCGTCGATGTTCTTGACATCCAACGCATCATACATCCGGCGGTAGGCTTCATACAGATTGTGCATCTGTGGTGCGGCCTGTGCCAATTGCAATTGAGTTTGGGCCAGTGACATGCGCTGTGACATCGAAAAGATGTTCGGGTCTGACACAGGCAGTACGTCAATACGCCCGTCAAAGTCCTGCGCCATGATCTCAGCAGGAATGTTCGCACCTACAAAATAGGGATACGGTACTGGGTTCTCTGCAAAGATCTCCGCCAGCATGCGGAACTCATTCTTCTGTGCATAGTGCAGACGCTTGTGAATGCTCGAAATAATCTTCGAGCCTTGTTCGATCAGTGCAACTGTCGTTCCCACGGGAGCTTGGGAGTTGACATCTGCGATCTTAGCATCAGCGACTTGTGCAAATCGTCTGCCCGAATCAACAACCACCCCGAGGAGTTGAGCAAGCGTACCAGAAGGCTCCTTGTATGGTAGGGGAATAATAGAACCCCGAAGATCACCGCCGGGAGCATCAATATCACGAAACTCGCCGGGAGAAAGCGGCTCGTCATCATTTCTGATACGAACTCCACGAGCTTTGAAGCCAGCCGGGAGATTCGAGAGGGTGCCTGCGTCGATAAGTTGTCTGAGGATTGAGGTTGCTGCACGAGAAAGTCCACCTATTGTATGTAGTAAACCAAAGCCATAGAAACCAAAACCGGGTAAAAACTTAAAGTGTGTAAAGAACTGACGACGACGCTTTAGCGGATCCGCCTCTCTATAGCTTCTAACCACGCTAAGAATTTCGCCAGAAGCTTCATCAAGAGTGACAATATACGGCAGCTTAATGCCCGTATCTTCACCATCGGCTCCAACGTCTTCAAACCCTTCCAGATCCAAGTCAACGTGGATTTCATATAATGTATAGACATCGTCACCATAGTTTGGACGTATGCCAGTAAGCTCATTAGCACGTCCTTGGATAGTGCCTTCGTCTTCTGCATCGTCGCTTGCAGATAATTCAACATCCCTATATACCCCTGCAACCTGTAGTTTGCGGACTTCGTTCTCCGTCATACGCACGATGTGCGTTACCCGCTCTGCTGTCCGTAGGTCAGACGCGGTGTACGGTACAATCAAATCTTCAGCAGGCACAAACTTTGATACCGCCCGTTGTTTGGTCGGATCGAAGTACACCTTCTTAAATGTAGACCCAGTCAGTGGCAAGTAGTACAGCATCTGATCTGTGTCTGGATCGAACTCTTCCATCACCTCAGTGATCTGGTAGTTCATAAAGTCTTTTACGCGCTTGGCTTGATCTTCAATCTCACGGGTAGGCGCACCTACAACCTGTGTCTTGATAGGACCACCAGAGGGTAACATCTCCTTGTAAGCCTGTGCTTGAAACTGTGTTACAGCCTCTGACAACAGCGGATGATGTACGCCGCTGGCCCCTAAAAACGGCTCGTTGCGCTCTTCGTAGTTAATCCCCAGTAACCCCAGACCTTTGGCAATGGCTTCTTCCCACTCATCACGAGATTCCATGTCTTCTTTGACTTTGCCTCGTAGGTCAGATGATAGCTCACCCAGAGTTCTATCGTCCAAGATCTCAGCTAGATTGGCATTGTGGTCATAGACTTCAGCCTCGACCATTACCATTTCGTCTTCTTCGCCAGCAAGCTCAATACCTTCAGGCAGTTCATCGCCCATAGGTAATTCGATCTGCATCTCTTCAGGCATTAGTTCTGATGAGCCACCCGGACCCATCGCCATGTCAACCATCTGTGGGGGTAGTGCCATTAGAATGTTCCTTTAAATGTGCCGCCGCGCTTCTTCATCACAGCGCTATTGTCCTGCTTTTGACGAAGCATCTCAGCTTTTTTTCTGCTTATATATGCAGCCTTATGAATGGATAGATTCTTAGATAGCCTATTTCCACTCTGCCAAGCCTTCATGGCTTCATTCTGTAAAGCGTTATGCTCTTCGGGCGTTAATGTTCCACTACCTTGCACTACGGTTTTAGACATTAGAATGTTCCTTTAAATGTGCCGCCACGGGCTTTCATTATAGCTCCGCCGTACTTCTTACCTTTGATTGTCTTGCCCGGTAGTGTGCCTGTAGTATCAAAGTTTACACCAGAAGATTTTTTCTTTGGCTTTGGCTTTGGCTTTGACTTTGGCAATACCTTAGGTGTTGGAGCTTCTTTTCTTGCAGGTGTCATGTCCCGGTAAGCTTCGTAAACTTTTGGTTCTTCACGACGCTGTGCTATGCCGCGAAAAGGAATATCTATGAGTTCTTCACCGCGAAACTCTTTCTGCTGACGTGACTTCTTGTGACTTGTAATACGTTTTCTTGATGCCATTAGAATACACCTTTAAATCTCTGTGGACGTGAGATAGGACTATACCCCTTGATCATCCCGCCATCACGTTTGTTTTTTGTTCCATATGTTTTAGGTAGTATGACCTTGTTCAGATAGTCATACTGATTGTCAGTCAGTTTTGTTATATCGCCGCTAATTCCTATGATACGGATTTCTTTTTCGGTGCGACCGTCAATCTTTTTGTCTTTTGACATTACATCACTTCCCTTGCCATCGCGCCAATACCGCCGCGAACATCGACGTGACCGCCCTTATTGTAAGCGCTAGGGACCTTTTTAGCAACATCGGCTCCCTTATTTCCTTTACGAATGTCAATCATTCTGTATTTAGCTAGCTCTGGCTTGCCCTGCTGTGCATACCCGCCGAGGCTTACATACTTAGAACCATCCTGTGTTTTGGCGCTCAGACGCTCTAGCTCTTCAACTTCAAAGCCCTCTTTGGTTAAAACACTCAATGCAGCGTCAAGTGCTTCACCAGAGTTTTGAAAGTGCCCCCGTAATTTATTTTCATCACGGATCCTATCTCCACCATAGGGCATCTTTGCAATTTCTTTAATTTTATCTGGAGAAAAGAAAGTGCGTAGTAAATCTTTCTTATTCATCCTCAACGATCCTGTAGCAAAGGCTTGACTCCCCGAAATACGAGTCATTTCATCTAAAACACCTATCTCTTCAAGCTCCTGCCGTCCAATCATTTCTGGAAGCTTTTGTATCATTGATTTGATTTCACGCAGTCTCTTTTCGCCGCCTAGTACCTGCTTCATCTTCTCTACGTTCTTAATTTTATCCAGCGGAGACATGCCGCCCATGATATGCTCTTCCCGTCCAAGTATCATCTCCTCGACAGACGGCATAACAACAGCATCAATGTCCATCTTCTTGGCTTCATGCATTAACGCTCGTGTAGCAAACTGAATAAAATCATTTTGTGTTTCAAATGGTGGCTTTGATACATAGTCCCCTGCCTTCATCGCAGCCTTGCCGGATAAGAAGTCAGTGCCACTGGCGACTACGTCCTTGCCTGTTGCGCCCTCTGCTATGCCATACCGCTCTCTAAACAAAGAGCCAAATGTAGGATCGTTAATAATCTTGTCTACTTTGTCCCCAAGGTCAGACAATGTCGGCGCTTTCTGTTTGGCTTCTTCTACTTTTTTAAATATGTTGTCCCTGTAAATCTCAGCCTGTTGCACCTGTCGAGCATCAAACCCCGATAATTTGGTCTGGGTCATAGACGTTCTAAAACTTTCTATTAACTTATCTCGATTTAACTTATAATTAAAATAGTCCGACTCAACACCACTGAATACGGGATCGGCGTCCTTCATATTTCTTATTTCATTAGCAAATAAATCCACAGCGTCTTTAATCTCGCCGTCAACAAAATTTGCGTGTTTAGTTAAAATTTCATTAAGTTCGGCTTCAGGGATGAATTTTCTAACCGTAGTCGGCGTGGCATTTTCAGCACTGCGTACTATTCTAGCATCTTGTTCTAGATCAAGCAGGTCATAAAACACCTCAGTTTCTCCTCCTGCTCCAGCAGGTTTCATCCGCGCTTTAAGCAGATCGTCTTTTAATTGTTTTGACAACCGATGCGCTAGCATGTCTTTTGCTTTTTCACGAGCATAAAAGGATAACATGCCAACAGCCCTTCCGCGTCTTTCCTCTGCTAACTGAGCTTCTACATCCTTTCTAAATAAACTAGATAAAATTCCCATTGACCCCTTTTGAGAGTCTTTAAGTTTTTGTTGAGCAGTTTTATCTGCTGCTTCCCACTCACGCAAAATCTTTTTTCTCATTTCCGCCGCAATTTCTTGATTATTAAGATTTTCTGCTGTTCGTGCCATGATCGTTGTTCGCGGCATGTTTACTAAAACATCGTCAGGAATATTGTTAACCAACCTTTCCGCCTCGCTAGCAGACTTAGCTTTGTATAAACCTGATGTTAGAAAAAGCTTTCCTACAGATATCTCTGCCTCTGAATTACTCGCCTCATTAAAAAGTTTGTTTCTGTCTTTTTCAACAGCCAGCATTGCTGGCTTACCCAAAACCTCATCCGCATCTTCAGCAAACTTGTAGTCTTTGAGCATTTGGTCGTACTGCTTCACATCTTTGCTTGCTGCCAATGTCGCATCAGCCAGACGCTCACCCGGACCGTATGGAATTTTGTCATTAAATATTCTTCCAAGAGCCACTTCAGCATTTGACACCATCTGGTCATGTTCGTTCTCAGCCATCAGATTGATTGTGTCTTCGTCCAAATCAGGGCGGTCTTTCTTCAAAGCTTTCTTTAAAGACTCGACGGACTTAACATTGCGCTGCACCTGCTCTGCTTGAGCAAATGCACGAACCAAGTCAGACTGGATCTCTTCTACTAGCAGTGCTTTGATGGGCTGATTAGTCTTAGGGTCAAGAATCTCTTGGATGCTAAATCGTATGTGCCCAAAATGCGTTGGTAAATTGTTAGTGAAGTAGTCGTGAGGTTTTAAAGTTATTAAAGGCTGGTCCCCTATCTTTGCCGACTCATCCCCAAATAACATCACGCCGTAGTTACGCTCAGTATCTTTAGCACCAATCTGACGCTGCATACCTAAAAACCTAATATTCTCACCCGGTGCTGTAGCACCGTCGTAAGCAAAGTCTTTTGACATAACTGTGCGAATAACCATCTTGTTGCGGACAGCATCATACGCAGAAAGCGCCGCATCTTTATCAATCTTGTTGCCGCCTATGTCTTTTAAGAAATCAGCAAACCCCGATGCCGTCAAATCCCGGCCCGTGCGCGGCTGACCACGCAACTTCTCAAGTAGCTTCGTGCCTGTGATCCCGCCTTTGGGGATATCTATGTTCTCAAGTGCAGCCTTCACAGGTAGATAAATACCTGTTTCGCTAACACCGGACTTAGTCAATGCTGACTCCGGCGGCTTATCTACTGCTGGGTTGTCTGGGCTTACGAAACGATCTTCCTTCTCAGCCTGAACCAATGGCTTTTCTGGCGCTGTACCACCCGTCGGTGGTTCTTGGCTCTCCGACCTAACGACCATGGACCGTGGACCAGCGTCGTCTGGAGCCTGTGTCATGGGCGACGGTCCATCAACGGTGGCTGGCTGTGGTCCGCCTGCTGGAAAAAAGCCGTCGGATTTTAGTCCACGGACCAAAGATTGTACGCCAGCGCTAAGTTCAGGAAGTAGGGCAGCAGTTTTACCGTATAATGCGCCCGGTGCCACCATCCGCCCGATCATTTCAGGGCGAAGCTCACCTTCTTCATCGAACATCTCATCGGATAGTTCCACTCCGGCCTTTGCTGCAAGGGCCGTCGCACCAAGATCGCCAATTAGGTCTTCAGTGGCCTTCTGTAACCCCTCATTTGTACCATATGTGAACGGATTGGTAACATACTGGGCCATGCCAGATAGGTCTGCGAACATGCCGGGGATGCCAAAAACTTCTTCTTTAGCTATGCCTGTAGCTATGCCAACGCCTTTTTCAGCCGCGCTCTCACCAATATCGGCAAGATTCTGCATGCGCTTCTTGAAACCTTCACGAAAAAGACGGCGCTGCTCAACAATGCTTTGTTCTGCCATTAGTAGTATTCTCTCTTACGCGGGGGACCCCAGTCTTCAAGTTCTTCGCCGTCTAAACTGATAAAGCCGCCTTGACGAAACCTCATCACAGCCATTGTCATACTATCACAATAGTCATCATGATCGCCATTGGGAAAAGATGCGACTTCCTCAATTACTTCGTCAGCAAACCTTTCGTTAGGATACCACACTTTACCCGACTCGAATATAGGCGCAGCCATGTGCATGCGTGTAGTTTTGTCCACGCCGCCCCCGCCTTTGCGCCGACCGGGAGCAAACGTAGTAACAGGCAAATTCTGCAACCGTAATTCGTCCGCTAGAGGAATACCCGATGCCTTGGCCTCAATCAGCATCATGTCAGGTTCCCAATACTCATTTTCTTCCAGAGCGATAGCCTTCAACTCAGGAAAACTCCACCGCCCCTTCTTCGCATCCAGCATAATCAGATGCTGGTCACCATTTGCATGTGGCTGGAACACGCCCCATGTAGTAACAGCCGAGTAGTCAGCCGTCTCTTTTTTACTGTACGCGGTGTCATATGACTGAATTATGTAGTCAAGTTTGGGGATATCTGTCTCTTCCCACACGTTCCACCACTCACGCTTGATAATAGCAGTCTCTTCAGATGTGGGGTTCTGTTGCCACTGAGCATTCCATTTACCCGGCGACAGGGACGCTTTTACCTTAATTAGTTCGTCTTTTTTCCAAAATTCAGGCCACAGTGGTTCCCCCGACGGCATGATCGCCGGGAACTCAACCACTTCCCACTGGTCAGCCAGTGTGTCTTTTGACTGGGATTGCAGTAACCTGCCCGTGATATCTTTCTTGGACCAGCGGGTCTGGACAATAATAATAGCGCCGCCCGGTTGCAAACGCTGACGCGGACCAGATGTGTACCACTCCCATGCATTGTCGTAGGCAGATGGCGACAACGCATCCTGTTCCGAATGCGGATCGTCAATAATAAGTAAATCTGCACCACGACCAGTCATTGCAGCACCCACCCCGGCTGCAAAATATTCCCCACCAGCGCTGGTCTCCCAACGACCTGCCGCTTGGCTATCCGGTTTAAGGTCCGTGTCTGGGAAGATCTCGCGGTAGACTGGGTCTGCGATAAGATCTCGAACCTTACGCCCAAATCTTACAGCAAGTTCTGTGTTCATGGTAGCCTGAATGATCTTGAGCTTTGGATTACGGCCCAAAAACCAGCTAGGCATAAGATAAGAAGCAAACTCAGACTTGGAATGTCGCGGGGGCATGTTCACAATCAGGCGCTTCAACTCGCCTCTTGCTATGCGCTCAAGCTTCTCTGCAATGATTTTATGGTGCCGCCCTTCAATAAATCCATCATATACATGATGGACGTAGGGCATGAATTGCTCTTGGGCTTTTTCACGGGTCTCCAGACGCTTGCGCTGTTCTTCAAGCAGCAAGACTTCCTGTAACACCTCTTTGGGTAACGCATCAAGGTTCATGGCCCAACGATATTATATTTAAATGAATTTATCAATCAGTGTATTATATACCGGATACAGTAACACTATACCCCAAAATAAGGGGGTCCCCCCTCTAAACATGTCAAATCTGATTGGCAAACTACCGGAGTAACCCGACCCTTTGGGTCGAGGAGCGTGTTGCTCCCACCCTCCCCCCCAGCGTCGCGGGTTCAGAGTGCAAGTCAAGACATATTTTGTTAATTAATGCATTTTTTTAGAAAAAAAATGCTATGGGCGACTGCATAAAGTGAAAAGATTTTTCACTTTATGCATGTGTGGCGCGAATATATTGCGCCGAAAAGCTTGACCGCGTCCTAGTAAGCTGGTAGCTTGGACTATGGGATAAATCCCATGTTGTTATAGCCATTAACAAAGGAGATCGTAATGGAACACAACGAACAAGAACATATCCGCCACCATATGACGGTGATTATGTTAAACTCTGATCCAACTAACAGCGATTTGTTGCAGTCTGTCCGCGTGATCGAACAGTTTGTATCGAATCAACTAGACTATAACAAGTTAGTTGACCACGCTAATGGAATGCTTTTGGAGCGTGTGTTTAATAACGATACGGCTGCGGAAGAAAAGCGCCGCGCCATATCATACAAGGCAATGAATGCTGTGCGGTCAAACTCGGATCAGCGTCCAAAGGTATCACCTACCAAAGTTCACATGGCAATTGAGCTGTTGCAAGGTGGCTGGCTCTCACATCGTGAGTTATCTAATCGTGTTAAGTTGAAGATCGGCACGGTTCGCACGACTCTGATCCCAGCAGTCAAGCGTGAGATACCGCATACGTTAAAGTTCAAGCGTCAACGGTTCGGTGCTCAAGGTAAATATAAGTATCACTTGAAAGATATACGAGCGTTTAAGTAATCCCGTCACATAATGGTAACTGGCCGCGCCACTGTGACGGGACATCTCCCAAGTGTGGCGCGGTCTCTTTTATTGGAGATGATCTATGACATATGAACAGTTTGAAAAAGAATGCAACCGCGTCCTAACCAATATGATAGGACTCGGCATTCACGATCTAGCCGATGCAACATGGCGTGACTATTACGACTGCGGCATGACTCCGCGTGATGCAATCGAGTGCGCTAATGATGACGCATGGGATGGCGAGTTAAGTGAAATACTACACGGCTAATGATATGGGCGGCTCCGGTCGCCCTATCTTATTTTTTAAAACATTTATTAAGAAGTTTAAGCCCGCAAGGCGCAAGGTGCGAGGCGCGTGTTGCACCCCCCCACCCACCCAGCCCGCGCGGGTTCGGGTCGCAAGTCAATGTCAAACAGATGACACAGTGGATCATGTACCATGTGCTACGATACACGAACCATTAACTTTAACTTGAGGAATAAGTCATGACTGAAAACCAAAAAACAATACAACGCTCCGCCATAAGACATGTTCGCGCATGCCTTGATTGTTTAGAGGGGCATATCGAAAACAATGACGCGGTGGCTGTCGAGTGGTTTGCAGGTGTGATTAACCAGCAAGCGCGGTTCATCAAAGACAGCCTAGAGATGGTCGATGCTCCACAAAAATAACCATGAAGCACGGGCGCATTGCGCCCGTGCCGAGTCCATTTTTATTTTTCTTGACAGCCAAGGGGCGCAGGCCAAGGCCGCAAGGCGCAGAAAACCACCGTTCATGGCGCATGGTTCAAAGAATTTTGACAGCCAAGGGGCGCAGGCTAGACGCGCAAATGAATTTAGACCGATGGCACAGGGTGCATGATGCAAGAAACGCGGAAACGCTAAACCGCACAAAATCAAATAAACTGGGATAGTTGGGGATATTTTGCATTTCTTTTTATATGTTTTTATTGCATTGGCTGGGATATTATGGGACTGTTATTTATTAGACAATTTTACCAATCAAAATAGAGGTATATGTTCATGACCAATTTACTTTCAAAACCTAGCAAAATGAATAATGCGACAAGCTTCAGTATATCGGCAGAGGGATGCATAACAGGCGCGAAGCTTGCCCGGATACCGGGGACAGTTTGCTTTGATTGCTATGCGTTAAAAGGCGCGTATATATGGGGCAGTGTCAAAAAGGCGATGAAATACAGAGAAGACAAGTTGAATTCGCCTGAGTTTGTCTCTGAGATTGTCGCAGAGATTAACAAAAGCAGAAAAGAATTGCACCGCTGGTTTGATAGCGGCGACGTGCGGACGGTCGCGCATTGTTTAAAAATCATTGCGGTATGCAAAGCCACACCACACAAGCGGCATTGGATACCAACAAAAGAGCGCGGTATATGGCAGGACGCGCTAAAAATGGAAAGCTTGCCGGATAACGCGGTCGTTAGATATTCCGCTCACAATGTTGACACCGCGCCGCCTAGCAAATGGGCGCAATCCAGCGCGGTCGTAACAGACACCGCCAAGGCCATTGGCAAGCTATGCGAAGCCTACCGCACAAAGAAAAGCGGCGAGATGGTAAGCCATGCAGACTATAAAGCGGCAAAGAAAGCCAAAACGCTTGGCAAATTAAAGCTTGGTTTTTGCGGCGATTGCACCGCTTGCTGGTCGCGTGATGTCAAAACCGTATCATATCCAAAACACTAGGACAGGGGGGCGCATGATGTACGTTTACAAAAATAAAAAAGGCGATGTGATCAAAACCAAAAAGCCAATATCACGAGCGGCGCAAAAGCTTTTAGGCTGGCGCAATGTTCGCAATCCAAACAGCTAGACACCAATGCCAAGCGGTTTATTCCGCTTGGCTTTTTTCGTTTTCATTTAGGGCATAGGATCGCAAGGCCGCAGGGATGTCAGACATAGGACAACAGCAGATAGGCGCAGGCCACTTGTCGCGTGACTCGCAGAGCGCAAGCACGTCGGACGAGGGATATAAAAGCGCAAGCTTGCTTCCAGCCTCGCGCATCAAAAAGAATGACAAGCCACCACATCGGGCATGCGACAGATGCCAAGCAATTTGCGACTGTGCAATGCGGCAACGATTTTTATTTATGATTTTCAATTCAACCCAACAGGTGACACCGTCCATGACCAGATACACATCTGGCATGCCCGTGCCTGTTCGGTTTTCAATCCTGTTCCAATGGGATTTTTTCGGCAGGACTTTCTTGAATGATTGCCAGAGGTTCTGTTCGGGTTTCGGCATGTTCGATGGCCTCGCCTTCTATGAATGCGGCAGGGTGGTGCTTTCGGATTTCAGCGAGTCGGGCGATGATTTCCTCGCGGCTCAGTTTGTCGATCTGGTGGACGTGGTTTTGTTCTCGCCTGTCAATAGTCAAGCCGCCAAGCGCAGACCGTATCTTTTCAGCGTTGATAGCCGCACTAAACTGCCCCGATTCTTCGGCATTGTGGGACAGGTCGGACAGGCGTTTAAGCTGACCAATCAAGGTCACGCCATATTTACGCTCCTTTTGTTCTCTGAGGTCTTTGATCAGTTCGACAACATGCGGAAAGTCTCTGCCATTCAGAAACAGGCTGGCAGTCTTAGCCGCCTGACCTTCAGCATAACCAGCCTTACGAGCGCACTCAGCGTTGGAGTAAATGCCCTCAACAATGTATTTTGCAAATTCACGCTGGCGGTTCGTCAGCATGCCTTTGGGCTTACCAGCCTTGCGTTTTTCAGTGTTTTCCATGCTGGCTATTATAGTGTCTGTCATATTTTTATAAAGTATATTAACAAAAATATCGGCGAAAAGTCAGACTCCGGATGGTACAAGTGTAACGAGTGTAACCACAGTGTAACGAGCAGGTCTAATGTTTACAACAGTTTAACGCTACTCGTTACGCCGTTACGCTCGTTACGCCTATTTTACAAAAATAAAAATCAAATTAAAAAAATATGGGGAAAACTATATAAACGTGATTTTTTTGCTTTACATAGCTGGGATATTATAGGACTATTCCTAGACAACTTGAGAGAAGGAGATTGGATCATGGATCGTGGATCACGCACCACAAGCATTCACATACAGTATGTGTGCGATGACTGTGTGGGTCATGGTTATGTGCCTGTGAATGAATGTGAGATAGACACATGCACGAAGTGCGCTGGTACAGGGTTGACTGCAATGCCTGTGACTAGCGGTTGGTATGATGATGTTATTTATGTGAAGGGGGACAGATATGTCAGAGGGTAAAAATATGAAAGCGTTCTTTATAAATCCATTTAGCCAGAACGTCACGACAGTTGACTATGATGGTGACTACCAGAGCATCAGCCGCATGATCGATGCCAGCCGTGGTTATTTTGATGTCGTGCGTCTGTATGGCAACCAAGATGCGGCCTTTGTTGATGATGAGGGTTTGTATGTTGAGAACCAGCGTTTTTGGATTCACCGCAATTATCCCCAGCCGCTAGCTGGTAAGGCGTTGGTGTTGGGTTGCAATGAAGAAGGTGACTCTATTGAACCAAAGACCAGCTTTGAAGAGTTGGTCGGGGACATCCGCTTTATTGGTGATCGGTTTGAGTTGGCTTTATTGCATAAGTTTGTTGGCGACATTGACGACTATCGCCCACACTTTTTCACTGGCATGAAGGAGACAGCATAATGGGACTAGATATGTATTTGCGCGGTGACAAGTTTAAGCGCACCGAATTCAAGCGTGATGAGTCTGGTGAATTGGAGCGCACTGAAGATGGGGGCATCACCCCCATCAATGTGCCGATGGTCGATGGCTTTGAGCGTAAGTCAGAAATCTTGAGTCTGGGCTATTGGCGTAAGCATGCGCCGTTGCATAAATTGATTGTCGATACGTTTGCAGACGGTGTCGATGAGTGTCAGGTCATCCACCTGACTGCCGATGACTGCCGGAAGATAGCACAGATGCTACGGGACAGGGACTTTCCTAACTTCCATGAATGCGATGGGTTCTTCTTTGGCAAAGGTGATTGGTGGAATGAATGTTGCGCCGAAGCCGATGAAGATGCAGAGGTTTTTGAACGTGCGGCTGAATGGTCGGAGTCCGACAGGCATGGCGAGTCCCACTGGCATTCAGTTGAATATCAGGCGAGTTGGTGAGGTGCGTGATGATTAGCAGAAAAGAATTGATGGACTGGCTGAACACATGCCCTGACCATCATTGGGACATTGTCCATGAGGATGAAGGTTACATGCGTGTCCTGTTCCTGTTTGAGATTCTTGATGAGGAGAATGATGAAGATGATAACGCTTGAATTTACAGAGGTTGACCACATGACCGGAAAAGATGTGGATCAGATATTTTTGGTCGGTGACAGGTTTTCTGTCACCACCCGAAACATCAAGTGCGGTGAGATTGAACGCACGGTGACCGTCATCAATGATGGCCTATGTCGGCACGATGGGTACTTTGTCGCTGAGTCCTATGAAGATGTTCGGGACATAATTGCAAACAAAATAATCGCACAAAGTGTGAAAACAGCGAGGTCGAAATGATTGATTTACCAAAGCATGGCAGTCCCATGGATCGTGGATCGGCGGACAGGTACTATGGTCGGCCTTTCAATCCGCATTGGTTCCCGAATGGTACGGCGTATCATCCACGGGTCACGGTTGAGTTGATGTCTGAAAAGCAGATCGCTGAGTACAGATATGGTTGGGAACACGAGCAAGACAGGAAGGATTGGGGATGAGCAGGTATCACATATGGGCGGATGCAGATTTTTATGGATCTACACCGCAGGACAATAGTGCGGAGTTTGTTGGTTATGCTGACACGGCGCATGAGGTCATTCAAAAGTGTCAGGAGCGTGAGGCTAAGTTAAGGGATGAGTCGAAATGCACCTACGCCCTGATGTTTGATCCAGAGTCCGACAAGTCACTGAGTCCATATCTTGAAACGCTGTACGAAAATGGATGGGACTATGATGAAGATGACATGGTTCTTGAGGTGATCGGCAACTTCACTAAAAGCGAGGCTGGAAAGCTGTGGCCTGAATGGGAAAAAGAATACGCTGAAGATCTGGGTCGGGGTTGCAAGATTGACACTGTGTATAGCGATGATCCAGAGACGGGGATCTTGTTGAGTTCGATAAGTGTTTACGACAGTGTCGATGAATGCTGGCGTGGTAGCTGGTTCGGGGACGCCTGTATCAAAGATGAACAGCGTTGCCGCATTCAACTTCTGTCAACTGAAAATGAACACAAGGAATTCGCTACCCCGCTTCCGATTAGTGACTTTCACTACGGTCTGAAGCCATGAAGGATTCTAATTTAGTGTATGTCGATGATGAGGTGCGCCGACTCATGCGTGAGTTCGGTGACCTTATCTTCGATGAGGCTGATCAGGAAATGATTGACTCGAAGCACCGTGAATATATGGTAATAAAAAACAAACAAAGAGAGGGGATCAGACATGTCCCAAGATTCTGATAGTTTTGCGAAGGCGGCAGATGCCGTTAACGAAGCGATTGATAAAATAGCAAAGAACAATATCGATCCTAATAAGATGGCTTATGTCATGATTACGGCGGCGTATAACATGCTTCTGCGTAACAATATTGATAACCCATTTTTGGTTAGTAGTATTTTGGCTGGGGGGGTGCAGACCGCTGTGCAGTCGATCATGGAAGATGATGACGATGAAGATGAAGAGGTCGTGCATTGATGGGTGTCCCTAGCAAAGACGATCTGCTGAAAGATCTAAAAATCCCAGAGGTTGGGCGGCGGCTTGACAGGAACGGTCGCCCGATCCCTAAGAACTACATCAACTATGGAATTTTAAATCCCAAATTTAACAAGGAGCAAAGCGATGGGAAAAGCAAAAAGCATTGATGAAATGACCGTTGAGGAAAAACAAGCCTATTGGGCGAAGCAACGTGAGCAGGAAGCAATGGTGCGTGAGGCTCTGCTGTTTCAGCTACGCGACAAGTATCCATCGATGATTGAGAACGTGGAAGCACTGGCTAATGTTGCCAGCAGTATTGGCGATGATCTTCAGTGGCACGGCCCAGAGTTTGTGAACGTTGCTGAAATGCACAAGCTGATTGACTCAGCGAACGCAGTTCGCAGGCTGTTTCATCTCGACATTGAGGAGCAGGGCTAATGAGTAAGTATCTGCTGATCATGGTCACAATGACCAGCTTCAATGGTGGTACGGTCAATGTGATCAGTACACACGACACAATAAGTGAGTGCCATGTGGCACTCACCCAACGCGGGTTCAAGTCTGAAAACTCAATGCACAGCACCTTCTGCCTGACCACCGAAGAGGGTGTAGATTGGAGACTAGAATAATGGGTAAGATGAAAGCATGGGCCATGGATCTTGAAGAAGAATTCATGGACAAGGTGACCGAGGTCATAGGCGAGTGTGAAACGTATGATGAGTTCACTGGTCGCATGGAAAAACATCTAGCCAAATTAAAACATTTGGACTTATCAGAAAAGCATGACATGCTGGGCGAGGCATGGAGTGAATACTGGAGCAGGTTCATATGAAGATCGATTTAAAAAAACTCGAAGGCCGTGTGATACGCGAGGTCTGGGACGATGGTGACATGATCATGTTGCGTCTTGGCAACACACATTCTCAGACTCCGGCGGACTTGTATGTGAAAACAAAAGACATGGCTATGGTCGAAGTAATCGTGGATCGTGAACCGTCGAACATAGTCCATATGGGAGATGGCACGTTACAAAAAAGAATTGAACAGGGGCAGTGTCCAAGGTGCGAGGCTCAGACCCACATGGTCGAAAGAGACAGCAACATGCACTGTTCTGTATGTGGATTGGTTGTAGGGGAGCGGTAGTTCCTCCTTTGCGGGTCGTCAGAAGCAGCGTCCCTCAACGCCATAGATGTCAACCAGTGTGCGCCCCCTAAGTGATTTGTTGCGCGACTGATTTGATCAACCCTGACCGCTTTAAACTCATGACAGGAAAATCTATGGAATGCTTCATTTCTTTACAACTTATCCCATACGGGATAGCATTAGAGAGGTAGCCATGACGGAGAGCGAGATGCAGACGCACTTAATGCCTGATGAAAAGGACATAGCGGCAGTACCAGAAGACATAAGCTGGTCGGACGCTGTATGTATCATCGAAGAGATAGTGAACGGGTACTTGTATGATCCAGAACCTGTCGATGAAGAGACAGCCTACGAAGTTTGGGCGGCATGGAAACGGATTATGAGAGGTTGAGCATGGGTGTGCCCACGAAGGATGAATTGGTTAGTGCCATGAGAATACCAGAAGTCGATAAAAAACTTGACAACATGGGTAGACCTGTCGAAAAGAAAAACTACAACTATGGCAGAGGGTCGAAGATCTTCTACAAAAATGTATCGACATCGGAAGTTTATCGCATCCGTTCTGCTTTATATAAGGGGGAATAGACATTGACGGACAAGGTAATTTCATTCCCTGTGCATCGTGTGAAAAAGACACAAGAGCCTGTGCCTATGGTATGCGAGGTCGCAAGTGAGGTGTTCAAGGACATTATCATTATGGGTGAGAACCATGAGGGTCAGGTTCAGATGATTACAACAGTCAGCGATCCTGCCGAAATTCTTTGGTACATGGAAGCGGCTCGTTTTGGGATTATGACGGGCGGGGTGGAAGATGAGTGACAAAGATGACGACAGAGTACACGGTAAGCCTGACAATAACATCATCAAGTTTCCCCAACCATCCGCATCTGGCAGTGCTGGTAGCGAAGAGGATGTGGGAGATGAGTCATTTGCCGGATTCTATTTCATCCCTGACTGGGATACCGACGACGACGATCCGGCAGCTTAGTCGTATACAAAAGTGGGAACGATTGCCTAAGTCTGTGTGGATCACAGGATATCATGGCCCGTTCCTGTTATCTGATGAAACTGATGAACTATACAACGGACAACGGTTCGAGGACGATCCGGACGCGCCGCAGAGGGAAGCTATATACAAGGGTGGATGGGTGCAGGATAGATCCGCGCCATCTGCATTAGACTGGCTTTAATATATATATGTTTAATTATAAGACTCAGCCCTATGCTCACCAGCATGAGGCGTTGGTAAGAAGTTACGACAAATCTAACTTTGCATATTTTATGGAGATGGGTTGTGGTAAATCGAAAGTTCTCATCGACAATATTGTTTGGCTATCCGAAAACTCTAAGATTGACACGGCTGTCATCGTGGCACCGAAGGGGGTTTACAGAAACTGGGAGATATCGGAGATTCCCGTACATTTTCCCGAAGCCGTACCGCATGAGGTTTATGTTTGGAATCCGAATCCAAACAAAGCTGCTGCCCGAAGACTTACTGATGCCATTAAGGAGCGTGAAAAGCTCCGCATACTGCTGGTTAATGTGGAAGGTTTCGCAACATCAAAAGTCCAAAAGTATCTGGATGCATTCACACAAGGCAGTTCTTTCCTACTTGCAGTTGACGAATCAACGACTATCAAGAACCCCAAGGCCAAAAGGACTAAGAACCTACTTGCGCTTGGTAATCGGGCGGCATACAAGCGGATACTTACTGGATCGCCAGTAACCAAATCACCGCTTGATTTATATTCGCAGTGTGCATTCTTGAACCCTGACCTGCTTGGCTTCAAATCATTCTGGTCGTTCCAGAATCGATACGCCATGACACGGACTCAGCGCATGGGTAACCACTCGTTTACTCAGGTCGTGGGCTACAGGAACCTGCCTGAACTATCGGACAAGCTGTCCACATTCTCGTATCGTGTCACGAAGGAAGACGCGCTGGATCTGCCGGACAAGATATACACGTTCCGTGAGGTTGCACTGACAGACGATCAGGCTAGACACTACAATTCTTTGAAGGGCGCGGCTATTGCACTGCTCGAAGACGGTGAGTTGGTCACCGCATCTGAGGTCATGACCAAACTGCTTCGCATGCAACAGGTGTTGTGCGGTCACTTGAGGACAGATGATGGTGAACTGGTCGAGATAAAAAGCAACAGGATTCAGGCCCTGCTTGACACCATTGAAGAGATGACAGGCAAGGTAATCATCTGGTCACGGTTCAGGTACGACATACAAAAGATTGTGCAAGAGCTAAAAAAAGTCCATGGACCGTGTAGCGTGGTCAGTTATTACGGGGACACAACGGACGAAGAACGTCAAAACGCTATAACGTTGTTCCAGCACGGTGACGCACGGTTCTTTGTTGCCAACCCACAGACTGCTGGGTATGGACTCACGCTCACTGCGGCAACCAATGTGATCTATTATGCCAACGACTACAACCTTGAGACAAGGTGGCAGTCAGAAGATCGGTGTCATCGTATTGGTCAGCACAATAAGGTCCTGTATGTGGATCTAGTGGTGCCCGGTACAGTTGACATAAACATAGCTAAAGCATTGAAAAGCAAGATTAATCTTGCGGGGGCGACTCTTGGTGAAGAAGTGAGGAAATGGCTTGAGGTTTGACGCCATTTTTGCGGCAGGCAGCATTGGTCTCTGATAGGGGGTTAGGATTGAATTGATGGGGGTAGAGGTGGCACTCACCAGTTTCGGGATCGACATAGAGCAGACGGACGCCAAGCTTCTTTTGTTTGTTGGTGCGAAGCCTGCTTATGATAGTTCCGTTATCCCTTCGACTCGCTTTCTTTACGTCAAAGTAGAACCACTCACCTTTTGGGGAAAGGGCTACAATATCAATCGGACCCTGTTCCATGGTAGGTGTGTAAGTGTAGCACCCTTGAGAAAGCAGCCAGTCTACAGCTATAAGTTCGCACCGCTTACCTTCGACATTTCGATAGTTGGGTTTTTTCATAAATAATCCTTTTATATCCCAGCCAGTTGATGTAGTGTTGCACAAGGGTCCAAGTAAGACAAGGAGAATAAGTTGGACAATACCAAATATAAATCAGTTGCAATTCCTAATAAGGTACACGCGGACTTGAAGAATCTGGCGCACAGAGAAGGGCGCACGATAGGTGGACAGATGGCACATATTGTAAAGGCGTACACAAAGCCATACAGCTTTGACGATTTTGCAAAAGAGGCCATTGACTTTGCCACAGACCCGAAGTAAAACACTTCTCTACTCCCGAAGGGGATAAACTTTAAACAAGGAGCAAGAACGATGAACGATGTGTTTTCGTTATTTGAAGAAGAGGCTGCTAACGCCAAGGCATTTGACCAAGTTAGTGAACAAGGCACTACTCGCCTATCCCGTTTGATTCGTGAATCTCAAAAGGTTGACGATGAAATTAAACAGACGGAACAATTCCTAAAAGACCTGAAAGCCAAGAAGCGCGTTGTGGACGAGGAAGACATCCCCGCCCTCATGCAAGAGCTTGGTGTTGAAAGCTTGACAGTTGATGGTAACAAAGTCTCTGTCGAGAAGTTTGTGTCTGCTCGTATTCCAGATGATCGTAGAGACGAAGCTTATAACTTCCTGCGTTCAATTGGTGAGGCTGACATAATAAAGAATGATGTCGTTGTGTCATTCGGCATGGGCCAAGACAATATGGCTGGCGCTGTGCTTGATGATCTTCGTAATCAGGGTCTTGAGCCAAATCAAAAAACACATATTCACCCGATGACTTTACGGTCGTGGGTGAAGAATCGTATCGAGTCTCAACAAGAGATCGACTACGACACCTTTGGTGTATATGTCGGAAACCGTGCTGTTATTAAGAAGGGATAGTTGACTATGGCTACTACAGCAGTTGCAGAAAAAGCAAATACAAGTCTGGCACCAGAAGGCTTGATGGATATCTTTGAAGAAAATGCTGGTGCAGGTTTTGAAAAGATCGGTCAGGAGCAAATGCAGATTCCGTTTGTGCGGATACTGCAAGCCCTCTCGCCGCAGCTTAATAAAGAAAAGCCTGAGTATATTAAAGGTGCGTCACAGGGTGATATCTTCAACACTGTGACGGGCGAGATCTACTCTGAAGATACAGGTGTGGTTGTCATTCCTGTGGCTTTTGAGATGAAATATCTTGAGTTTACCCCACGCTCTGCGGGTGGTGGACTTGTAAGGGAACTGGATCATAACGATCCTGACCTGTCGAATACTACCCGTGAAGGCGCGGCGGAAATCCTGCCTTCGGGTAATGAACTTGTGCGTTGTCACCAGCATTTGGTGATGGTGTACAACGAAGAAACAGGGGAATGTGATCCTGCTGTTTTGGATATGAAGAAGACACAGTTAAAGGTGTCGAAGAAGTGGAACTCTCAGCGTACTTCTTGTCGCGCTGTGGGTAAGAACGGTCCGTTTATCCTACCTATCTATGGTACTGCGTGGCGGATAACGACTGTGTCTGAGAGTAACGATCAGGGAACGTGGTATAACTTCAAGGTTAACCGCGAGACCGATGTTTCCAAGATGGGTCAGGCTATGCTTGCAGCCAAAGAGATGGCTGAGAGCTTCAAAAAAGGAGAGATTAAAACGGCTGCGGGTACATCCGATGAGATGGCTCAAGCAACTAAGGCTGCTGACGTACCGTTTTAACCAGTTGGGGTGTCGCTACTCTGTGACAAATTGCTAAAAGACATAGCGGCGGCACCCCTTCCTTTTTGGAGATTGCTATGACCCTTGCGGAAAGGTTCATGGCGGCGTTTGCTGGTTTTGGCGCTGCACATGGACGTACAGATATATCAGAAGAACGAAGAGCCGGAAAAACTAAAGCCAAGTCATACGTTGTTCGTAAACCTTTGACTGTGGAACTCGTGCAAGAACATCTCGACGGCAAGACTGGCGTCGGGTCCATACCTATTAATGAAGATAACAAGTGTAAATTTGGTGCGCTTGATATCGATGTGTATCCATTAGATCACGCTGCTCTTATCAGGCAGCTATCAGAAAACAATGTACCGTGTATCGTGTGCCGTTCTAAATCGGGCGGCGCTCACATATTCTTTTTCTTTAAGGAGTGGTTCAGTGCAGGGCAATTCAGAGACAAAGCTGCGGAAATTGCTGCTATGCTTGGGCATGGCAAGTGTGAAATCTTCCCGAAGCAGGAACAGGTTCTGGTCGAGCGTGGCGATGTTGGGAACTTTATTAACCTTCCGTACTTTCATTCGGAACAGACGCTCCGCCCAGCGGTTCTTCCGGACGGGGACGGGGCGACACTAGAGCAGTTTCTCGACATGGTCGATGAGATCAGCATCGATCCAAACGAATTCATGAAGCTACCCATCGGGGGCAGTGTTGATCTATACCCAGACTACATACCTTGCGTAAGGCAGATGCTGTCTATCGGTATCTCCGAAGGGGGGCGCAACAAGTTTGCATTCCAGTTGGGTATCTTCCTCAAGAAGTATGATGAAGTGAACTGGAAGACTTTGCTTGAAGAACACAATGCCAAGGACTTCAAGCCGCCGCTTCCTGCGTCAGAGATCGTGACAATACAGAACCAAGTCGAGAAGAAAGAATGGGGCTACCTGTGCAGTGAAGAGCCGATGGCTTCGTACTGCAACAAGAACATATGTCGCACCCTGAAGCATGGGATCGGGGGCGGTGGAACATTGCCCACCATCAGCGGTCTATCAGTTGTGATGTCAGAGCCACGGCTGTGGTTCTTGGACATTGATGGCAGGCGGCTGGAGCTTGATACCGATGAGCTACAGAATCCGCGCCTGTTCCAGCGGTCATGCATGGAACAGTTAAACTTCATGCCTGAACGCGCCAAGGATGCCGACTGGCAGGTGTTGATCAACAACCTGATGGACAACTGCAATCAGATCGAAGTGCCAGAAGAACTGACATACAAAGGCCAGTTCCTTGACCTGCTTGAGTCGTACTGTACAGGACGGGTGCAGGCTCAGACAGTCGAAGAGATCATGCTGGGCAAGCCCTACACTGATGCGGAAGAACAGGTCACTTTTTTCAGGCTTGACTCGTTGATGGAATTCCTGCGTCAGAAGAAGTTCGATAGCTATACCAGAGCACAGATCCAAGAGCGCATCAAAGAGATGAACGAAGGTGACGACTCACATGGTGTGAAGCGGTTCAAGACATCAAGCGGTAAGTGGAAGTCGGTTCGCGTATGGTGGGTGCCGGAGTTTGCAGCAGAGGTGGACACACCTGACATCAAGATAGAAAAGTCAGAGGTGCCGTTCTAATGGAAACTACAATATTCGGCCCACCGGGAACGGGCAAAACAACAAGGCTGATAAGCATTGTAAAGGAGTCTATAGCTAACGGCATGGACCCCAGCCGCATAGCTTTCATGTCCTTTAGTAAGAAGGCAGCGGAAGAAGCTAAGACACGAGCAATTGCAGAACTAAATGTAGACCACAAAGATCTGGTTTGGTTTCGCACATTGCACTCGCTGGCCTTTAGCTGGCTGGGTATGCGCTCACAAGATGTGTTCAAGGGCAGGGACTATCACGAGCTTGGCAGTCTGGTTGGTCTAGACTTCCGTGCCAACGCATCAAACAACATGTCAGAAGGTGTGCTGTTCACCCCCGGCACTGGCGGGGACAAATACCTGTCGATGATTCAGATGGCTAGGGTTCGTGAGGTAAGCATCGAACAGCAGTTTAGCGACACTGCGGATCGTGTTCTGCACTACCAGCAGCTTCGTGTTCTTGATAATGCGTATCGTGAATACAAAAAACAGCTTGGCAAGCGCGACTTTGTGGACATGATTGAAGACTTTGTTAAGCAGGGGACAAGCCCACATTTTGACCTGTTGATCATTGACGAAGCACAGGATCTAGCACCGCTGCAATGGCGCATGGTTAAGGAAGTATTGGTGCCTAACTCAAAGCAAGTGTACTACGCTGGGGACGATGATCAGTGTATTTATTCATGGATGGGGGTCCGTGTATCGGACTTCTTGGATGCTAGTGATCATAAGATAGTCTTGGATAAATCATACCGTGTACCGTTGTCCGTGCATCAGTTTTCTAACGACTTGGTTAACCGTGTTGCGATCAGACAAAACAAAGTTTGGCAACCCACCGAAAGGCAGGGAAACCTGTCATGGCACCGTGATATAATGGAGCTAGACTTAGAGAGTGGTGAATGGTTAATCCTAGCACGGACAAACTACATTGCGAATAAGATCTCCACCCGCCTCAAGGAAGATGGTTATCTCTTCTGGCGAGAGGGGGCTGGATGGTCCCTATCTCAAAATGTTTTAAACGGCATTGAGGTATGGTTAAAATTATGCAAAGGCTTGTCCTTATCAGCAGCAGAACTGAAGAACTTCTCGAAGATACTAAGCGGAAATGTTATTTCCAAATCTGGACGCAAGCTCCTAGAATCATTAGACCCAGAACACACATATACTCTGGACGACATCAAAGACAAATGCCAGTTGAACGCGACATCGGAGTCGCCGTGGATGAGTGTGTTGAAAGTGTCGGACAAGGAGATCGCCTACATTACGTCGGTACGTCGGCGGGGG
>Ga0255781_10000698_pt1 | contig 27182 bp, 32 predicted proteins | sample 101ome_21_FD_179979 | JGI IMG/M metagenome (GOLD analysis project Ga0255781, IMG submission 179979) | Coastal salt marsh microbial communities from the Groves Creek Marsh, Skidaway Island, Georgia - 101413BT metaG (version 2) | ecosystem: Environmental > Aquatic > Marine > Intertidal zone >... | reverse complement strand
TGCTCCTGCGCTGTAGCGCCACGGCGTAGTCTTCCACCGCGCTGGCCTAGACGGACACCGCCAAATAACTTAGCCCCAAGTACAAACTCAGGGATGGTGTCGAGTGCAGCGTAAGGAATACCCGATAATAGGGCAGTCATTTTTGCGCCGTAGTCTTGAGGGTCAACGCCTGAGTCTAGTAACTCTTGGTAAACGTCAGATGACGCAAGGCCATAATTGTTGGCGTAGCCTGCTGCTACCGCGCCAGTCATACCTGCTGCACGGCGTAAGATTTGACCTCTATCAGTACGCAAAAACGCTTGCGCTGCGGCTCTACCTTTAGCTCGTTCAGCTGCGTACTCTTGGGCTGCGTCTAAAACTCGACGCTTAAATTCTTTCTTACCGAAAACACCTGCGACTGTACCTGCTACAGAGCCAAGGCCAGGGGCTGCTGCAGAACCTGCAAAGAAACCTGCTAGACCCACACCGATAGTCTCAAGTAGCATCGGGCCTTGTGTACCTAGTGTCCCTACGAACCATTCGATTGGGCCAAGATCATCCTCACCCAAACCAATATCTGTGGCTTCTCCGTAGAATGGGGAGTTTTTGCGGATGTCTTCTTCCGCACGCTCCATCACACCGAGGCCGTATTCTTCTGCACCTAAGAGGGTAGCACCTGCGCCGAACAACTGACGTAACTGAGCTACACCTGTGCCGAAGTTTTCACTGAACCGTCTGCCTAGTGAAGGGTTGCGGATGTCGTTGATGTACTGACTCCACATTTCAGGCGGTACTTCTGACCAACCTTCACCTGCTGGGCGAGTAGGTGCTTGCTGAAAAGCTTCTGCGCCACCGCTGTTGATGTCATCTGCTACGCGAAGGGCAGTGTCAGCATCATCTAGATCAAAGATAGACCCATTCACAAACATCTTTTCTTGTGCTGGGTTATATAGAACTGTGGAACCCTGTGGTCTAGACGGTCTAGTCACAGTGGTAGGCATGGCAAACTGCGAGCGTGCAGCTTCGGCGGCTCCGGTGAGGCTCTCCATTGCGTTGCCTGTAAGATTACCAACGCCGATGTTAGGAGTAGGATCGTATGGATTGCCCAGTGGTTCCAGATTCATCGCGGTAAGTGTTGGGCTACCGAAAGGTGAAAGTCCCGCTTTTGCCATGTTATCCTACCTAATTAGTTGCATACGGATCGCCGCTAGAACCTGCTATTAGCCCGCTTGCTTGATCGTTTGTAAGCGGAATGCGTTGTAGCCCTCTAGTCATTTCACCTGGGTTATTAACATCAGGGATTTGGCCGTTCGGGTCAATCAGTATGTAGTTGCCGTTGCCTTGTCTAATGATAGCTTTTCCATCGCCAAGGCTAAAGACCTGACCATTAGAGTTTTTAATCCGCTCAAGCTCTTGGTCGTATGCGGCTTTGACCGCTGCTTCTGCGTTGTTAGCAATCATCTGTGCTTGAATCTTACGGATTTCCGCTGCTGTATCAAGGTCAGACTCAAAGATTGCATCGGCGCGAGATGCTGCGCGTGTTTGCTGAGCTTCACGGTAAGACTGGTCATATGCCAACTGCAAGCGTTGCGACAACTCAGCATATGTGTATGTCTGCTGAACTGTGCCGTTTACGCTCATATCAAATCTACCATCTGAGCGTGGAATAATCTGGATGTCGTAACCACTGTATGCAGACAGAACCGCGCCTGCACGAGCTGTAGAACCAAAAGACAAGTCTGACAGCGCTTGCGCACCCTGCATAAGTAGCAGGCGATTATCATACTCAAATATGTTTTGACGCGCTTGATCTGTTAGCGCCAGGCCAGACTCGCGGAGTTGTTCTGCATTTTGCCGCGCTGCGTCTGCTTGCGCTAAGTAATTATTTGCCACATCACGCTGGCGGTTGCGTCTTGCGATCTGGGCTAGGCGGCTAAACTCATCCGCTCTGCGGTTCTGTGTAGCGATTGCGCGGTTAATTTCGTTGAGGTTACGGTTGAGAGAGTCCGTCATCATGCGGCGTGCGTCAAGCACACGCTGTGTCTCAATCGGAATACCTGAAGGGTTAGTAACAAACACCTCAATGTCTACTTCATTCTCCAAGTTTGCCGCAGACTCTGGCGGCGGCGGAGCAGTTTCAGTAGCTGGGGGAGTAACTTCCGTCCGTGCAGGAGGCTCAGTAGATACCTCAGGCTGTGTAGTAGACGGTGTAGTAGGTTGTGTCGTAGGCGGTGTAGTAGGTTGTGTCGTAGGCGGTACGGGTGGAGCCTGTACCATCTGTGGACGACCAACGCCTGAGCCTTGAATCGTGTTGAGATCAATACCGTATGGTGTTTGAACTTCAGCTAGCTGCGCACCGTATGTCTGGTAGATGTGGTTATACAGCGTCACATACGCACGGTTGTAGTCAGAGTTACTGATGTTGCCATCGTCTGCGTTAAGCGGACGGCCAAGTTCTAGAACCGTATTTGCGTTACCTTGGTAGCCTGCACCCCAAAGATTTTTAGGTAGGCCAATGGCTTTGTTGTAAACCAGTTGCGCTAGGCCACTGATGATCTCAGGATTAGCTGAGCCACCTTGTCCGCGAGCGTTTGGCATACGCATGTTAGAAAACTGCTCAATCGCGTAGTCAACACGAGCTTGGTTTACTGTGCCGTCTGGCAGTGTAAACGCGCTTTCGATCTGGCTACGGTTAGCAGGGTCTGCAAACCAACGCTTCAGCCGTTCAAACTGAGCGGGCATAACTTGCATACCGCCCCGCGCACCGCGAGCGCTGTCACCTCTGGCACGGCCAAAGTCTGACTCGATGCCAAAGATGGCAATGGCTGCGAATGGGTCAATCCCGATTTCGTTAGCTAAACGGTAGACCTCCTGTACGCGGTTACTACCAATCTGAGTGCGTAGTCCGTCGATACGGCCAGTGATTAGACGCTCAGTGCGCTCAGCCGATTCTGGTACTACTGTAGAAGTAGTACGCTGATCTGCCTGATCCATATACTCTAATGCGTAAACAATCGGGTCTTGGCGTGCACGCTCTAGCTCTTGTGGGTTGTTGTAGAAAAGGCGGAAAGCCTCGTCACTAGTCCACCATGTATAAGCGCGACCTTGCTCAGGAGTAACATTTCGAGTACCTTGCCCGCCTCTACGACGAATACCTGCTGCGGAATAAATTTCCCGCATTGTGTTTTCCAAGCTAGTGCGTCTAGCAATCTCTTGGTTACGCGCAGTGTTGTCACCGTTGCGTCTGAACGGAGGTATAGGTGGTAACTCATCCCCAGCTGGAGGAAGCAAAGTGCTGTCTTCTTGTGTGAAGGGGTCTGTGAGTGTAGTAACTGGTGCTTCAGGGAGCGAACCATCCTCAGTCTCAACAATGATACTCCCCTCACCATCGGTGCGGGGTACAAGCTGAGTCTCTGGGGTCTGCGTAACAGGGGGAGCAACTGGCTCTACAGGTTCTGGTGGAACCTCAGTAAGCGGCGGCTGTGTCAGATCATCAAAACTGAAAGCCTCTGGCACTCTAAGGCCACCGACTTGGCCGGTAGCTTCATTGGTAATAGGCACATTTGCTTCGTCCTTGAGGGACTGATTTCTGTTTTGTAAATCACGCAAGCGGCTTGCAGCCTCAACGGATTGAGTATACTCCTCCGCAGACTGCATCCCTAGTGCGTTACCTATGAAGTTACCAAATAGAGCCATCTGTCAGCCCCCTTATACTGCAATAGTGCCGAACTGATTGTCCTCTGGAGGAGTGACTCCAGCACGCCGTCTTTGCTGCTGCTCTCTAACCTTGTCGATGTCGCCTCTATCAATGTTAAATCCTGCAAACAGATCGGCAATATTCTTACCTCGGTCTTGCGCGTACATTGTTGTCTCTACTTGGCGAGCATCATCAGTTAGGTTGTTGAGTGCATCAGTATATGTAGCAAACTGCGCTGAGTTCGGTATCGCAGACAGACCAGCTTGAGTAATCTTGTTCTGGCCAGTTAGACCCTGCTGGAAGCCTTTGTCATATTCCGAACTTACATTACGCGCTGCGTCTAAGCTCATGCGGCGGCGTTCAGATTCACTGATGCCACGGCCTCTGCTAAGTGCATACTTACGCTGCTGTTCACGCAACTTACGCTGCTGTTCGATGGCGGATTTATTAGCCGCTTGGAACGCCATGTATGTTGGGTCGAACTGCCGTGCCTGCTGCAAGAACTGTTTCGCCGCGTCCATCTGTGCGTTAAACGCTGCTTCGTCACGGTTTTTAAGTTCTGTAAGCTCAGCTTTGCGTAGCTCAAGAAGTTCACGCTGCTCTGGCGGCATCTCTGGGTCTGGTGCCAATGCTGCACCAATCAACTGTGCGCCCGCTTGCATTGTGAGGTTAGCCAGTGCTTCTGGGTCAGTAAGTTTATTGACCACCGCAGAGCCTGCTGTTTTCATACCGGCCACGAACCGTTCGCCTAGTGAGGCTTTGGTCGCTGCGTCTACTGCTGCATCACCGGTAACTTGAGCCACTGTCTGAACTCCGCTGGCGCTAGCGCTAGTAACAGGTGCCGTAGTCGTGCTAGACAATGCTGTAGAAGCTGCGTCAGTCCCTGGGGTGTACACTGCATTTTGCAAAGTTGCCTCTGGAGTAGTAGTAAGCGTCTCCCCAGATACACTAGACAATGTAGACCCAGCATCGCCTGCGCCTAGCGCGGGTTCTGCTGCAGTCGGTGAAGTCGTAGAAGCTGTAACCGCTGGGTCAGGCTGGCCGAAGTTAGTGCCTAGTGTGCGGTTCGCAGTTGCTTGGATACCTGTCTGGTTGACGTTGCCAAGTCCTGCGCCTGTGCTTTGAGCTACGCCGTAACCACCGATTGCGCCACCGAGTGCACCTGTAATTGCGCCTGCTCTAACATCGCCGCCTGTAACTTTGGCTGTGATAGCACCAAGTCCTGCACCTACAATGGCTGAGCCTGCTACAGCGCCTACTGTAGTAGAAGCCGCTGCGGATACAGCTGCGCCTAACACGCCTGAGGCTGCGATTGACGAAGCGATTGCCGGTGCCGCGATTGGGATAACAACTGCGGCTACAACTGCGATAACTTTTTTAACGCCGCCGCCGTGTTGGGTTTCTGGGATACGAGGAATAGTAGCGCTAGTACTAGGACTAACAGATACTACCATCGGATTTATTCTGATAGCTGTCATTTTAGACCTCCGTTAGGTTCTGCTTGAGCTGGACATATTTACGTTCAAACCCAGCTGCTGACAGAACACGTTCCATTGCTGGTGCCACTGAACACTCAATCTGTGTAACGCCACAAATACGCGCCCACCCTTGTACGTCACCCCAGTGTTTTTTAATAGAGTGGCGCAAGTCTTTACCCCCGAGGGCTACTACATTTAGAGCGGTGTACTGTGGGTAGTAAACCAACTGTAGTATAAGGACTAACTTAACATCAGGCAGTTCTGTCTCATCGTTCTTAACGACAATTACAAACATTTCGCCTTTCAGCGCTGACGTATATAGGTCATCTATGGTGCACTCTCCGTGCATACCTTCTAAGCAACGCTCCAAGTGTGGGACAGACTGCGCCCAGTACTTATCTAAAAGCTCTTGCGTAGACAGCAGAATAGCCTCGTACTTTTTAGGTGCGAGACTTTCTGTTTCTGGTTTATCTACGACTTGTAAGCTCATGTTACGTCTGTGTCCTTACTTGATTTTCGCCCAATCAACTTGTCGAAGAACTCAGTACCTTTCTGAGCCACGATATGCTTAGGGATAATATACTCGCCGCCTTCGGCCTCGATCATGCCGCCACCTTTCATCTTGATGGGGATGCCGCCGTTTGCGTGAGACGCACCTTGAAGTAGCCCACCTGTGGCCATTTCTGGAGGCTGCTGCATTGGCTGCTGCATTTGTGCCGCACCGTCACCTAACTGTACGTCAGCGGCTAGAGCCTTAGCGGCAACAACAAGTGCAGTAACTAGACCTTGATCGTATTCCATCGGTAGGTCATTTGGCCCTACTAGGCCACGATCAATAGCAAACTGGCGAAGCTGTGGATACATCTGCGGGTTTTGCATAGCCACTTGAGCTAGCTGTACAGCCATGTTGATTTCTTGCTGAGAAATCTCGCCTGACTGCATCCCCGCTTCAATCGCCGCACGAACACGCGCAACAACTTCGGGGTTCTTGGCAAGCATGTCGTTGATCTGCATATCTGCCATCTGTGGATTCATCGGGCCAGTAGGCTGGCCTGTTTGCAAACCAGCAGGTACTTGCCCGCCCATCTGATAGCTAGATTGACGGTTACGGAAATCGTCAAGTTCTGGAACCTGACCGCCCATTGCGTAGCTAGGCTGCATACGAAAATCTAAAACAGGGTACTGAGGGTTTGTCGCTGCAGTGCCTGTTGGGATATTACCTACAGCGCGTTCATTAACGCCTGCTGCTGGAGTACTAATTAACTGTTGAATACTTGGGGGTAAATCTAGGGAAACAGTAGATGGTACTGCTGCTGGGGTCGCACCTCCTGTAGCGACAGCGGGAGAGGGTGCCATCGCCGGAGGTTGTGTAGTGGGGTTCATAGCCATGTCACATCATCCTTTAAGCTGTCTAATAAGTGCGTTTAGCACGTTTCTAGTATACGCCAATCGTTTGCTAGTGTCTGTACATCAGTTATTAACAAACCAACGTCGTCAAGTCCAGCAACCTCTTGGCCACTAATTGTAAAGCCTGTGCCTTTAGATGACACCTGCCTCATGTTTTGGTCGGGCATCTCAAGTAAAGTTATCTGCCCTTTTACGACAGCTCTACTTGCAAGATCAGCTTCACCACGCAAACCGGTAAGTAACTCTACATTCTCTTTTACAGAGCTGATAAGCACACTTTGCCAATCTGTAATACCCCCTTGGGGAACTGCTGGTATAGCTGTAAACCTTGCCATTACGATGTCCTTAATCCGTAAGGTGTCTCGCCAAAGTGTATAGCTCGTACACGAGAGGAACCTGACACCCCTACCTCAAAGGTATCCGATCTATAGCCAGTAGGCAATCTAAATATATCATCACTGGATATAGAACCTTGGAAGATTAGCTGTTTATCTACCCAAAGCTTAAACGTTACAGGTTGGATACCTGTGTTAGCTTTCTGGTATCTGGTCTGCGGGTCAGCGTTAAGTGTGAAGCCGTTAATCGTACCATTGTTGATGTATGTGATACCGCCAGATATAAAGTTTGTTGGCCCGTTTAGAGTACCAAGCTGCTGGCTTCTGGCCCATATTGAGGTGTTAAACACAGGCACGCCGTTGTTATAAGCGATAATGTTTAGCGTCTCCTGAGAACTTGTTTCGTAGTCTGCGACTACTCTAGCGGCCCCCAGATTAAGGTAGTCTTTAGTGACAATGGTTTTAGACTTCCATTCCATAGGGGATAGGACTTCGTTCTCGTTATCCCACTCGTAAATGTCTCCGTCGCTACCTTCAGTGTAGTACATAGTCCCAGTCTTAGGATCAGAATACGCCGCGCTAAATCTGTATTGAATCTGTACAAAAAACCCACCGACTTTATCGTCACGCTCAAAGATAAAAGATTTCTCACTGTGCGACCCGAAATATTTACCATCGTAGAAATGCCCAACAATAGTGTTGGGGTCTAAGTCTTCGTTCCAAGTATCCCAGTCGTGGACATACTTAGTAATTAGGTCAATACCTGTAGTAGGACTCCATGCTGCAAGCCCGCCATGTGTAGACCACACAACGCCGTAACCCATGTTCACAACAGACCGTTTAGAGTAACAAGGGTACAACGTATCAATACGCGCTGACACCATTGTCGCTGGATCGTTACCGGATACTTGATATGGGTACTCTTCCGTAAGCACGATGATGTAGCCAGACACAGCCTGAATAGCCACGATCTCTGCGTCGAACGTGAGTCGGTATTTCTCAGGCCACGCATGTGGGGTATCAGGAAATGAGAAACATAGCTGGTTGCCAAAGAATCCAACGAGAATGTTGTTGTGCGCAGTGATAAGCCCCTGCATATCTGCAGGCGGCGGATCATATTCTTCAGACGGGATAATAGTTTCTAGGCCAGATACTAAGAAATCATCTGTAAAGTTGTAGCTAGCATCGCCCCAGTACCGCGCAGGATCGTCCAAGCTCTCTGAAACGTCGTGGTACATAGTACCTGCAGCTACCGCTGTATTTCCTACATTAGACGCTGTTTGTGCGTACTTAAATGTGTAGTCGTTTACAACCTCAGTAACTTCGCCATCAGTAACATTGAAGCTAGATACTGTGCAACCGCTAATCTTAAACCTATCGCCCACAATAAAGTTATGTGGATACAACAGGGTTACTGTAGATACATTGCTGTCTCGTTCAACACTAGCTAGGGCTGTAGGAAACCACAATGTCGCTAGCAAAAAATAGTCCGTGGCGGCTGCGGAAGCTACGCTTCGATACAACCTAATACCACGGACGAAGTTGTCCCCGCTTGGTGCGGACTGCGGGAGAGATGAGACAGTAACCTCCTGACCTTCCTTAATATACAACTCATTTGACACGTTGGATGGGATAGATTCTTCATCCCACGGAGTGACCCATGTGTAGATATAAGTTCTGATTTGTGTGTTGCCCGCTAGATCAGAGCGGCCAGAAGTATTCGATGTTTTGCTGACTTGGTCGCCAGAGCTGAAGTACTGAAAGTCTGTGCTGTTAAGTACAGTAACTTCCACGTTCTTAGCGTTAAACGCTTTAGCTTCATCAGAAGTGCCGAAGTCACGGATAGTAACGATGTTACCTGTGCTAAGGTTGTGGGCAGTGCTTCCGTAGAAAGTAGCTGTGTTACCTGAGTCGCGCTCGTAGTGCGTAGAGTTCACAACTGTGAAAGACGCAGCCGACACAGACGGTGTCGTATCTGGGAGCGGCAGACCTAGATCGTAATAGCCATTGGCCACAGGGTAGGGTTCTACACCGTTAGTAGCTAGGGCATAGTCAGATACTTTAGGCTTGCCGTCACCTGTGTAGTAAAAACGCTGCGCATTATCAGCGCTATCAGACGCAATGGCAATGTCTACATCAGTAGTCCATGATAGCCACACTAAGTCATCAGTGACAGGGTCACGCAGCGCATGGAGTGTTTTAGACTCAACGGTGCGCTCAGTATTGTCTACGACTACAGGAGTTCGGTATGGTAGCAAGTCACCAGAATAAAGCTTCACATTAAAAGCTTCTTGGGCCACGCCGTCAGGCAGTAGCTCCGATGAAATCTTAGGTGCTTCACCTAGAAACTTTGTAAGCTTTACTGATGCCATTAGTCCACCATCTTCAAAGCAGCCGCATATGTCTCTTCATTCCTGCGTGTCCAACCTCTGCCGAAGCTATCAAACGTAGATAAAGACTCATAGAAACTCTGCCTGATATTCTTGTAATTTTCAATAGACTTCTCTATTCCGTGATGCTGGATGTACTCATCAAGGCTGCGTAAAGTATTAGGGCCGATGCCCCCGTCCACTTCAGTGTCGATCATAGCCTGTAACTTTTTAGCCGCACGCCCAGGCCCAGAGTTTACAGCCCAGTCAAATACTGCAAGGTCAAACCCCGCAGGTAGATGGTCTGCTTTTACTTTGTGCCAGTAGTTCTTTTCATACAGCGGAGCAACATCTTCCTTTGTAAGTTCTGTCATAGGTTTAGTGCCGCCCCATGCTTCCCATACACGTTTGGTTACACCGAGGTTAGTTTCGCCCCCAGGATCGCGGGGGTGGTTCACCCAACCACCTTCGTGGTGAAGTATAATGTCTAGACAGTGCTGAAAGTTGCCTTTCATTTGGTCAATCCTTTTGCTTTCTCGAACGTGCGTAAGCCGCCTAATCCGAGCATACCCAATAGAACAGTCATAAGACTATCCATGTCGAACGCCGGTAAATCCGGCGATTCCATACCTGCATAAGCAAACCCAAACGTCACCATAGGCACAAGAACAAAGTGCCATATCATCGCAAAGCTAAGTCCCCAGCCAAGAAAGGGTCGCCAACCCGCCACAAAAATGGAACGGTGCGACGCTTCCATCTTATTGATCTCGAGTTGGCCCATAGCCTGCTCGTGCATTTGTTTTTCGGCCATAGTGGCTATCTCGTGAGCGAGCTTAGCCCTCTGGTCTTTGTCTTCTATAAACTTGTCTAGCAGTCCTGTGACTGGGCCAATCAGTGCTTGTAACATACGCTACCCTTCTATGTTAAACCTGAGGTTTTCGTGGTCAGGGTAGTTAACTACTACTTGCCCTTCTGGGCATTCGTAGTGGATATACGCTATAAGCGTAGCTTCCCCAGCTGCTACTTCGTCAGGATTGTCTAAAGTTATGGAGTACGCAAACGTATCTACTCTATCAGTAGCTGGCCCCATAAACTTAGTTATGGAAGGCGTTGCGCTGTGAACAAATAATTCGCTGTCACGAACATCTAGAATAAACTCAGTAACCGTGCAGTCATCACGATGTTTCTCACGGGCTACCTCTACCTTAAACGAGCCGGTAGCTGGCCCCGAAGTAATAGCAAAATGCTCCGGTGCCCAAGTAAGTATAGGGTCGTCAAAACCGATTTTGTCATACAGGCTATATCCGCCGCCCACTAATGCTAGTACAGCAGTGACAGCTCCAACCCCTTTTGTGACGGTTTCAAAATCCATTACTTCTTCTCGCTGCCTAGCCAAACTGCAAACGCGCCAGTCATAGCGCCAGAAACGACACTAACCATTGCACTCTGTTGGGTAGATAAATCAGGGAGAGACATCCCCCATTCGATCACGCGGATATACATACCTGTCATTACGAGCATCATAAGACGCGGCATGATCTTCCATTCAAGAAGACGTTCCATTGTTATAGCCATCATGCAACTCCTTTCAGCCAGAGCATCCACCAGATTAAGCCTATAACTGCGGAGATTAGGATTAGGATTAAAACTCCTATCAACACGTTCTCAGCCATTTGCGCTTGCTTGCGTTTAGCCGCTGCTTCAGCCTCCCGTCTAGCAATCCTAGCGTCTTTTTGGAACTTTACCCAGTCCCCCCAAAGACCTGGCCTACCGGCGTATATCATCCATTGTTTTAGCTCGTCTTCTTGCTCCTTTATCCGCTCCAAAGCCATGAACTCTTCAAAGTCTGTACCTTGGTGTGCGGCTTTCTTTTTATTTACCTTCCGCTGTAAGTCTTCTTTAGCGTTGGTAATTTCACCTATTTTACCAGCATATGAACTTAGTTCGCGCCCATTGCTGATAGCTTGCTTAATAACCGCAAAAGCGGCGTTTGCGGCGGCGAGTTCGGCTAACATCTAGCTGACCCTCCGCAACACACAACTACTTACCGTAAACCTTCTTCATACACTTTTTGGCCATCGCACAAGCGCGTTTAGTCTTACAACCAGGGCAAGGCTTAAACACTTCGCCGCCTTTAGCGTAAGAAGCAGTAGGTTTCTTTTTCTTTTTATCGTTCATCATGATGAACCTCCTAACAAAACAGCGGCTAACACTGATGCTAATCCTACAATGATTGCGCCACATGCAACAATCAGAATACGTTCAAGTCTATCAACCCGTGTGATGAATGTTTGGTACCTCTCTGCGCAGACGGCCTCGTGCGTGAGAAGTTCTTGCTGTATCTCAGCGACTGTCATCTTTGCCACGCATTGCCTCCAATACTGCTTGGGTCTGGTCATCGACCTTGACCTCGGGTTCATCAGGTAATTCAGGTTCCTCTACCAATACGCAGCCCTCTTCAACAGGGTCTGCTGTTCTAGCAAACGTACCGTTAGGGAACATATATAGAGGGGTTTGTTTCATTAGCTGCCCGAGTTAGACCCTGCGTTTTGACGCTCTGTAGCAGTATCTACTACGTCTAAGTCATACGCTTGTTGAACTTGTGCGTCCTCACCTGTAGCAAGCGTAATACTATTTGCGTTACAGTGGGCTACTAACAAAGATATAATCTCTTCTTTTGCGATACGCGCTCGATTTTTTAAGGCGTTGTCCGCAAAAGTTTGTGGTGTATTAGCTACATACTCTAGAGACTTATACTCTGTATCAGTTAGCGTAACAGTAATGTCTGGCATATGTACCTCCTTATCCTATTAAAAACCCAGAAAAGTTTGCGTTACTTAAAGTTAGCGACACAGATACATCGCCAAGCTCAGGCTCGATATAATCGTTCTCTGCTAACTGTAAAATACAACTAAACGAACAAGTCAACTCAACGCCGTTTCTAGATAGAACCCCGGGGTTAAGCATACTCGATGGCGATCCGGCGTTTCGGCCTAACTCTACCCCGTTCTTTTTCACGGTTATATACATACTGTCATCTTGTGAGTCCAAACTACTCACATCATCACGGTAACAGCTTATGTGAAAATCAAACTTATACGCGCCATCTGCCGGTACAGTAAACCTATTACCTGAAGTACTATAGTGGCTACCCCTGTTAACAAGTGTACTGTTTACACTTATCTCTATATCTCCTGTACCTAGTGTGTAAGAGGAGCTTCTATAAGCATAAAAGATAGGTTGATTAGGTTTTGTGACATAGTTGTTTTCGTCAATAAAAACACCGGTGGCACCGTTTGAACCTAGAGATAGGCTGCGGGTAGAGCCGCCGGAAGTAGCGTTAAGATACGATCCGTTAGAAACAACACCCGTTACAGGATCATTATTAGCACCCGCTACACCCATAATAAGGTGCTGATTGTTACCGTCTTGTTTAAATACCAGTTGAGGGTTGTGGCTTTCAGTAACGTTATCTGAGTCGGCAAAAAGCGTAAGTGTTACACCTTCAGTACTTTTCAGTACCATGTTTACAGCGGAGTCCGCGCTAGCTCCGTTTTGAATCGTAACATTGTTTGAAGAGTCAATAGAGATAGCAGTATCAGTAGCAGAAGAAACTACGCCGTCTACAGATGCGTTATCAATAATGTCTTCAAACAGAGCTGCAGTGGGGCGAAGTTCAAAACGATCACCAATCGCAAAAGACGACGCAGATGTTCCGTCTTGACCGCGAACAGCAGTCATAGAATCTGTAGACCGTGCAGTTACCTTTACGATCTCGAGATTATTTGCTGTATCGACAAGCGTAGCGTAAAAGTAGTCGCCCGCACCTAGTGTAGGGAAACGTGCGCCCTGACCGCTGTCCAACGTGATAGTCGTAGATGCCGAGGTTATCGCTGCGGAGAGTGTGCCGAAAGCATTATTTGTAACTTTTACGCCCATTACGACACCTCATCCCAAGTCTGTGTTTCTTCGTTCCATGTGTACGCCCCTTCACTCGGGCGCTCTACTGGAGACTCCCAGCCGTATGTAGTGTTGTTAAACGTCCAACTAGCAAAAGGTTTAGGTTCGTAGAAACCGGTTCCGTCATATAAAAACCCCACACCCGCGTAATTTTTTCTAAGAGCTTTAGATTGATCAGCGCTTGGCTCACCTGTTTCAGGATTATAATGAATACCGAGACGTGTGTTGTAGGATGTTTGCACCCACTCACCTGGTGAGTTGTCAACAAACGAATCAAAAAAATCAGCTTCAGCAACTATTACTTGGGCAACAACACCGTCAACTACTTTTGCATAATGTCCCATGTTGCCCTCCTTATGGTTGGTACCTAATAACTACAATGCCGGAGCCACCGTTTCCAGCTCCGCCCCAACTACCGTAATAGCCCCCGCCGCCACCGCCAGTGTTAGCGCTTCCGTTTAAGACTGAGGCTGCAAAAGACGTACTGCCGCCGCCACCGCCTCCGGCTCCTCCTGCGTATGAAGTTCCAGAGTCTCTACCGCCACCGCCTCCAGCATAAGTAACAGCTGAACCAGTTCTGTAAGAGTTTGATCTGCCGTCGCCACCTTGGCCGCTGCCGTCTGTACCACCAACTTCGGCTGCACCGCCGCCGCCCGCAGCGCCGCTTGCTGTCTGACCTGCAAATCCTTGCCCTGACGTTCCTGAGCCTGCGGATCTACCGCCTCCGCCTCCGCCTCCGGAGCCTCCGGAGCCAGCGTTAGCTGCATTTGCACTACCTGCGCCTCCGCCTCCGCCTACTGCAGTGTAACCCAAACCAGTAGAGTCCGCGCCGTCATACCCTCGGCTAGAATTTGCTTTGTTTCCGCCTGCCCCAACAACAATGCTGTTACTAGACGCTGATATACTTACAGATGTTTGCTCTAGCATACCTCCTGCGCCTCCGCCACCAGATGTATCCTGCGCACCGCCACCTCCGCCAGCTACAAGTAGTATATCTGCAGACGCAGAAAAACCTGTGGGTACGGTAAAAGTACCGGAGCTAGTAAATGTGTGTACACGGTAAGTACTATATGTAGTAACTGTGCCGCCGCTAGGTAGCCCTATAGCAGTTGTGGTTAAGGCCGCAGACTCAATATTATCTGAGTTAGTGACCGTTATAGATACAGCATTACCCGTTGTAACGTTGTTATACACTGCCGCAGGGACATTAACTGTAGCTGATGTATCTGAAGCCGGTGTAACCGTTACATCTTCGTCGATAGAATCAGAAGATTGCGTAAAGTTAACAACTAAGTTAGCTGTTAAAAAACCTGTGCCGGTTAATGTAAGCGTAGACGCTGCTCCGTTGTAGAGACTACCTGATATACTGCTTAAAATAGGTACAACGGATGACACCTTAACCCAATCGGTACCGTTCGAGAAGTACACAACATTATCATCAGAGTTGTATCTAATGTGGCCTTCACTGTCCGCAGCCGCAGGTTCTTGAGCCGTAGTACCAACTGGCAATGCAAAAGACCCCGTAGACGAGGTATCCTTGTCATAAGGGTTAGACGAATCTTCTAAAGCTGCTGCTGTTACACGAAGCTCTACACGGTCACCAATGACAAATGCCCGCGCTGTAGTATTATCTTGGGCGCGAACAATCGTAAGAACATCGGTAGACCTTGCCGTACACTTAACAACTTCTAGATTGTTAGATGTGTCAATCAGCGTGATGTAGAAATATTCATCGGTAAGAAGCGCAGGAAAACGAGCACCCTGACCGCTAGACAACGTAATGCTAGTGTCAGAACTAGAAATGCCAGCGTTTAGAGTGCCGAACGCGTTGTTAGCAAATTTGATGCTCATTTCCTAATTCCTTAGTTCACAGTGACAGTCCATGTAATACCCAGAGTATCAGCTGCTCCTTTGTTGATAACAGAAAATACTGTGCGACACAACATATCGCCACCTGAGGAAGCGTTAAACAAACCAGCTTCGGTAATCGCACCGGTTCCTGTACCTGCACCGAATGTAGCAACATAAGCCACAGCGTTAGCAGTTACAGTAGTCGATGTAAGCGCAACACGACCTGCTTCAGTACCCAGTGCAGTGTCGCCAGCGGCGGCTGCAGTAGTTCCCGTACCAATAGCCATGTGAGACATAGCCGTGGTAGTTGCATCTTTCATACGCTCAGCAATAAAATCTTTGCCAGAAGTGACAACAAGGTTAGGGACAACAGTTTCCTGTGTAACGTTGCCTTCAGGGTTAGTAACCGTGATCCGAAGTTCACCGGTCATTTTGATGGAATCTTGAATCATGGTTATCTCCTTTACAAGATTGCTCTCTGCCCCACAGTACTGTTGCCAGGATTGAGGGGCGTCTGGTTAAAGATATAACCGCCCAGTGCACGGTCATCTTCGTCTACGTCAGTATAATGGAAGTTGACAGCAAGTCCAGCAGAACTTGTATCTGGGGCAGTTACACGGTCATTGGCAAGCATTACGGTGTTAACCGTTTCAGCCATACCTATCACGCCCGTATAAGGGACGTAATAATCAGTTCCTGAGATATTATACGCATAAGGTTCTTCGACAAATCGTCTATATCCATCAGAAACAGAAACAAAATCAGGATACGCAAACTCAGAATCACCGAGTGTAAGCAGCGTAGCTATGCTTTCAGTAGCTGTAGCTGTATCGCTATATACCGCTGTAAAGTTAAACACAGCAGCCTCTATAGGATTAGCAGAATCTGTCAACGGCTTAGTGCTGTCGTAAGCTAAACTTTCAGACATAGTGACAGGATCGGCGTCAGCATCCGCATCACTACGGTCAAAGTCTACGTTTTCTGTAAAGTTTTTAACGTTTACATCTGATACATTAACTGTGTCAGACTTAGCCAGCTGTATGTCAAAATCATCGACAGCATCTGAAGGCGTGAATGAGTCAGCCAGTGTGGGTCTAACGTCAAATGTGTTTGACTCTGCCATAGTAACAGCGTCTGTTTTGACGATCTGAGGGTTGTTCTTAATCCCCTCTACAGCAGTAAGTGAGTCACTAAACCCACCATGCGTAAAATCTTTAGCGTCTGACTCTGTTACGGATGTTGTGTCGTTATCCGCTATATCAGCAAGCGTGACCTCTTTAGCGTCAGACTCAGTCGCTGTAGCTGTATCAATAAGCCCTTTATCAACATCAAAATCGTCGATACTGTCAGAAGCAGTTACAGGGTCAGGGTCAACGTCAGCATCGGACAGATCAAAGTCTACGTTTGAAGTAAATGCCTTCACGTTCGACTGAACCGCAGTAACAGCGTCTGTACTAATCTGCGTGTAGTCTTTTGCGATTACTTCTGTAGCAGTGACTGTGTCGTCAAACTCAGTCGTAACATCAAAGCGGTCAATCGCCTCAGAAGCTGTTGCTGTGTCTGTCGCTACTGCACCAACAGCAAAATCATCTATAGCATCTGTAGCTGTGACAGCATCAGTCTTGGGTATGTCTAATTCGTTTGCTATAGACTCTGTAACATACACATCAACAGTTTCTGGTATGCCTGTGTTGTCTATAGTCGTCGAGCCATTAGCTCCATCAAACGTAAGAACTATAGGATTTGTAGGATCGACAGCTACAGGCGACGCTGGTGTAAAACCCTGCCCGCCATACTTATCCGATGTAGATAAAGCAAATCCATCGACGTAACCTGCCCAGCCGTTTAAGTTATTAAAGTCCGCACCTATGCGTAGTTCAGCTGCTGCAGGAGTACCCCCAGCAGAAGCTGTATGTATGACAGCCCCGTCTACAAAAATAGTGTATGTATTTCCAAACGTCCCGCCGCGAGTAACTGCAAGGTGTGTCCATGTGTTAGCGCTAAAAACATTATTTTGGCTTTTAAGTATCCCATTCCCTCGGATAGCTACAAGAAAACTACCCGACTGCCGCAGCATAATGTTATCGTCATTGTAAGCCACGCGAGAATCAAAGATTACATCATCCTGCGTACCGCTAGTAGGATAAACCCACATTTCCACAGTAAATGGATTACTGCCGTAGTCTAGTGTGCCGTCAGAAAGAACATAATCACCCGTACCATCTAGCTTCAGACTAGCACTGCCGTACTTCTTTACAGCCGTAGATAGTTGAGCATCACCGTAAGCCGTGAACCCTATTAACCCTGGGCTACCGGCTAAATCATTATCAGCAAGCTCGCCAACGGTTATATCTTTAACGTCGTCCTCTGCTACATTTACTGGGTCAGGGTCAACGTCAGGGTCTGATGGGTCAAAATCAACAAGACCTGTAAAGACTTTTACGCGTGTCTCTGTTACAGTTACGGAATCCGCTAGGATTTTATCTGCGTCAAATATGGGATCAGAGTCTACTGGGGAAGCTGATTCGTTCTTAAATGTATCAACAGCTTTTTGAAGATCTGACTCCGCGCCATCGGTTACAAACACAGCTTCAGCAGGTAAGTTAGTCTGGGGCAGTGTTTCGAAAGCCTGCCCGCCGCCGTCGCGGTCATAGAAAATTAGTCTGGGTGTGTCTCTTGCTTCTACTTGAATATAGTTAGGCTGCGCAACAGCCATGCTAACGTAGCTAACAGCAGCAACGGCGCTATAATAAACAACACTATCTACTGAAAGCTTTATTCTCATGCAAGACTGTCTCTTACTCTAAAGGCTAGCGTTTCAAATACGGTTTGTGTACCAACGCCTGAAGTAGTAACAACTACCTCGCCTTCGTACGCACCAGCTGTAGCGCCGATTAAAGCGCCGCCAGAAAAATCAAACTGTACTTTACCGTCAGTCCCGTTGCCTACGTTACTTGCATTGATAGTAGCAATAAGTGTGGTGCTATCTTTTTTCCTAAACCTAACAGACACAGTTACAGACGGAGAGGATAAATCTATAGGATCACCTGTAGCATCGTCGCTAAGCGTTAAGACGATTACCGGTTTTGCGTCTCCTGATACTAGTCTAATAACGTCTGCCATGTTTCACCTCACGCAAATCTTGGGTATTGCACACGCATAGAGCCTCGACCAGTGCCGAGATTGGCTCTAGCCCTGCGCTCTGCTAGCTTGTACGCAAATTGTTTAGCATGGTAAGACGCTAGCTCTCTGTCGCTCCATGTGCGGTCTGGGAGCACTAAAAGATGCTGCAACGCACCGTGCATGATTACATTTTCTAAATCATCTAAAACAGTTTCATCCATTTCCGTAGCTGTGCGTAGCGGCTTACAAGCAATAATCATACGGACATCATAGTTAGTGCCGCCGTCAGGAAGAGGTGCTACTGCAAAGTTATCAACATCAATGGTTGTAATATATCTAGGTTCAGCTTCTTCATCGCTGCTAGTGAACGGCCACTTGGGGTATATGTCATGCAACTGGTCTAGTGACACAGGCTTCATTTTGTTTCCGTTTACTGTCGCCGTAATAATTGCATGTACTTCAGCAAAGTTAGGCGGGTCATACGGATAATCGTATACACCCTGTGTTAATCGAATTGGGGGTTGCTCATGTCGCCATGCTAGAGTGCGCTCACACGCTTCGATAGCTGCGTCTCGTACATACTGCTCCACAATCACATTAGGAGCGCCAGGGACGCTTGGAGCAAGCCTAGTAACAATTTCTGAAAACTTACGATTAGGCATTAGACAACATCCTCCTCTTGTAGCCCGCCGCGCTCAGGATCAGTAATTGATCTAGACTGAGCAGCCACGCCAAGGGCTTGGGTAAAGGACTGCTGGAACAACTGCGCACGCTGCGAATTAACATGTTCGTTGTCAACAGACTCAGCGATAAACACTGTAGCATCTATGACAACAGGTTCATATGCGTCTGGCAACAAGTCTACCGGTGTTACACCGTCATAATCAGGCGGAGTTTTTGAATACTCGCCTATAAGAATTTGATCCACTGGAGCTTTGGGGTAGATAAAGAATTTGTTGGGGTTCCGCACATGCCTCATAAAGTTTACAGCTGGGCCTGCTGGATCATTCATCCATGTAGGATACGCTTGATCCAATGCCTCGCGGTTTGTTTCAATAATACCGTTACCGTCCTTGACTGAGTAAATCTCGATCAAGCGGATAGAGTCATCTGGAGTAGACTGAACAACCGCACCGTCTGTACAAGGGATTTCGCCAATGTAAGCAAAGAGGTCTGGGCGCAGCACAGCAATACGCTTCAGTGCTTGGTTTGCAAACCCCAGCAGCACGGCATCACTATAACGCAACGGAGTATTCGTATCTTGAATAATCCGTCTAACCTCTAAGATTACATCGTCTAAAATCATTGCTCAACCCACGCTTCGTTATCTGGGGTGCTAGGGTCATCAGCAATATAATGGCCTTTGCTATTTCTAGCACGCTCTAAGCTCCTAGTTACTTCTGCAGCCAACTCCGGTGGAGTAGTATCTGGCTCTTCTGGTATCTCAGTGTCTAACTGTACCTTAGGTTTACGCCCTTTTTGTTTTTTGGGTATAAACTTTTCAGGAAATGCTTCTTCTTCCGTAACCTCTACGGTCAACGGGTTTTCCGCCAGAATTTCGTTCCAGCCGTAAATCTCACCGTCGTTGATGTTCTTAAGCCATCTAGCCATTACGACCTCCTCACAGGTTTAACACGTTTAGCCTTGCCTGCAGGCTGTCCTATTCGCTTCTTCTGCGCCACGCGACTCTTCTTTTCCGCCGCTGTTAACTCTGACGCAGTCTTAGGCGTTTCGCTCGACACTCGCTTGCTCGGCCTACAATATGGAGTACCACGTTTTTCACCTTGTTGTCTACCACAAGGCTTACCAGTGCGTACATCCACCCACTTCTCCTTAAACCACCGTTTAAGGTCTGCCCCCTCTTTACTTTTTCTTACTGCCACTTTTATTACCCCAGTTCTTAGCGCCTACTTTACGGCACTTTGCTAAGGCACCTGACGCGTAAGCCGAGGGCCAAACTTTATATCTTGACTTCACCTTATAGTAGCAGGCGTCTTTTTTAGATTGTGCTTTAGGTGCCGCCATATCTATCACCACTTCTTACATGACCAATATCTTGCGGTCATCTTTGATGGAGGTCTGCTGTCACAGCCATGCCTCGCACGAAAATTTTTGCGCCGCCCTGGCTGATCTTTTTTGATCGTCATGTTGGCATCGCCAAATCGAATAATTTTTTCTTTACCATCTTGACAGGCTTTAACAACAAATTTTTTGCCACCCTGTACCTGCCGCTTTGGCTTGTTACAAGCCATCTTCGATTTGTCGATCTGCTTAGCCATACTATGCCTCCGTAAAAAATACAGTTAGTGTAGTACCGGCCTGAACAGTTGCGTATATCCCATCGTGAAATAACACGCCTCCCTTAGGCATATCTAAATAATCTGTACTTTTTCCATACACCTGATAGACATATGGTGTTAGCCCTGAAACAGAGCTAGTGGCGGAATCGTAAAAATTGTAAGTAGAGTCGCTAGACAAAGGATGGTAAACAACAACTTTGTTTATATAAGCCCGTTTCGCACTAACAACGTCACTTGCGGTTAGTTGTACGGCTTTAACTCCGTGTTCATCAATATTTGGCATGTCCGCCTCCTGATTAGAGAGGGGGGCCGAAGCCCCCCAATCCTTTATGAGCAGTCAACCATTACAACTGTCAGCGTCATAACTGCTGCGTCTGCTGCGTTAACAGTAGTCACATCAATCGTATCTGCTGCAGTGTAATACTTACCGCTTGCCAAACCAGTAGGAGTACCGGCTGACGGAGTGGTAATGTAGGCTGCTGCCGTGTTAGCGTTTACGCCATCAAGGTAGCCATCTGGATCGTCGCCGTCACCAACGTCGATTGTCAGAGTGCCGCCTTCAGCAGTGGTGACATTAAGAGCTACCGAAGTAACCAGCGTATTTGCTGGAATCTTGATAACTTCCAAAACGTCAGTTGCTGCTAGCGCAGTAAGACCTGCAGCCGCACGAGCAGTCGTGATAGCTGCGAAGTCTAGGGTTACAGAAACGGCTGAAACCTTGTTAATGCCCGCAGCAACGTGTGCCGCGCCAGTACCAAGATTATAGCCTTTACCGTCATTATAAGTAGCCATGATCGTCTCTCCTTATACGCTGACAACCATAGTTGCGAGAGCTTCTGGCTTAACTACTTTATAGCCATAAACTTGCAAACCACGGATAATGTTGCCGAAAGTTGTCTCTGAACGGATGGTTTCCATATTTGTCATCTGAGATGCAAAAGTGAAGCCCATCTTATGACCAGCAATACAGCTGAACTCAGCACCTGACTTGTACAGGTTGTGAGACACATAGACTGTGAAACGGTCAATCATGCCAAGGCGACCATTGCGAAGAGGTGAAGTGTTGTCGCCAGTGATAGACGCGTCTTTCAAGTCAGATTGCTTGATAAGACCAGCCATCTTTGCTGGGATAACAAGGAAACGATCCTGTTCAGGACAGTTAGCCTCGTCCAACACAGTACCCGCATCAACAATAGAGTCGATGACATTGGTCTTTGTCAGAGATAGTGGAGTACCGGCTACACCCAAGTTTAGGTTGCCGGAGATACGACCAGCTGTTGCACCTTTGTTGCTCGCGCTAACGTCAGGCAACAGATCAGTCAACACGCGCTGGTCAATCTTGATCTTCATACGCTCAGAAGCGTCTTTAGACCACTGATCCATCAATGCGATGTCAGACTGAACTTGGTCAACGTCGTCTTCAACGCAAGCGAAGTATTCGCCTTTGTCGATTACGAGCTGCAGCTTAGCCTTGTCAGGGTTTTCGACTGCAAGAGTCTGACCCTTAACGTAGGTTTTGATGGTGATTTCCGGAGTAGTACGGATATTAACCGTATCACCCATGTTACGAATCTCACCTTCGTAGTCAGTGTTAGAGATTGCGGATAGGACAGTCGCATCGTAGAAATTCTCGATGAGTTTGCCCGACCAAATCTCAGGGATAAAATTGCCGGAGTAGTCCGGACGACCTGATGATACTGCAAAAGCCATGATAGCCTCCTTCTAATTATGCAGTGACTATGCGACCTTCTCGCTGGGCTGCGAAAATGTCACGCTCTATTCGGCCACGCTCCTCTTCCCGACCTTTGTACTTACCTTTACGGACGGCATCAAAGAAGCCTTCAATGTCCGCTGGAGAGTACGTCTGGCCTTCGGATGGCATAGTATTTGTCCCTGAGCGACCTCGCCCTGGGGATACCTGCTTCTCCAACTGGTTAGACGGAGCCTTCCGACTGGTTTGAGCAACTGACACACTTTTTGCCCCTGGCCAAGACATGAAGAACTGAGCCACGCGGCTTGAATCTAGATTAGCTTGCGCGTCTTCTAGATACGTTTGGCGTGAAATTCCTGTAAGTGGGTCTACCTCCAACAGCCATGACTGAAAGTCAGCGCTCTCGTTGATAGCGTTCCAATCAGGAACTCTCCTTGAAAGATCAGCCCAAAACCCCTGCTCTGCTGATTGCGCCTGTGCGTGCGAGATTTGATTCATCTGCGGTAATACGCTGGCTTGCATCTGCACGATCTGCTGTTCAAGCTGTGCCACCCGAGCGTTGGACTGAGCCAACTCCTCTCGTGCTGCACGCCGCATAACATCAATAGAATCCCCGTACTCCTGAACATCTTTATCTGTAATCAAAGGATCAACAGACTCAGGCTGCGCAGGCTGAGAATTTAATGTGCTAAGCAGCTGCTCCATTTGAGCAACACGGGACGACAACTCACGATTCTCCGCTTTCATGCGCGGAACATCAGCGTTGTACATACCCTGCAGTGTTTTGTACTTCTGCTCCCAAGTCTCTTCAGATTTGGTGTCCGGTTTTCCTTGCTCCTCGGTACCAGACTGGGGTGCTTGCTCCGCTGCACTGTTGGCTACAACCTCCTCTACAGGCTGCTCAGCATCGTTAGCTGCGGCCTCGGGCGCATCGCCCTGTGCCTCAACTTCCCCGTTGAGTTCCTTATAGAGTTCTTGTACTGCCTCAGACTGCATCTGAACTTGCTTTGGTATTGCCATGTTGAACGCTCCTATCGGTGTGCGTAATTAGCAGCTGTCATGACGACTTTGCCGCTATCTCAGGGGACTCGCTCACGAACTTAGAAAGTTCTGTCAGAACCTGACACCGCCCCTGTGCAAGTGCCGTATTCTGCGCGACGCTGGGTAGCTGCTCTAGCTCGTGCATCCGCCATTCCGCAAACCATTCGGCTATCACCGGATATTGGCGCACACTTGCGGCTAGTGCCTTAGTAACTTCAGGGGTAGGCCGGATCATCCTGCTGCTCCTGTGTCGCGGTTACTAACTATGTTCGCATCCTGCCCACCTTTGGGGGTACCGTCGGGCTGCACCGGAGCTGGCGAACCTCCTGCGGCTTGTTCTGCCTTAGCGGCTTCAAGCTGCATTTTAGCTGCCATCCGATTCATGTAGCCTTCCTTCTCCCTAGATGGGATGATGTCGTCCACAGGCATCTGCAACCCTTTAGCCACTTCACGAAGAATCGCGGCGCGGCCATCCTTACCAACAATCTCCATGTCGATCTGGTTGGCGGTTGCATTAAGAAATTCGAGTCGGCGGATGTTGACGGTCTCTTTAACCGCAAGGTTGATCGAGCCTTTTGGCATGATCTCAACATCGCCTTTTATAGATTCGTCCTCGTCATAACGCATATTGTAAACGAACTGACGATGGACAATCGGTTTAATGATGTCGCTGTCTATGTGCATAACAACTTGGCGAATACCTTTACCGGCTGCGCCCATAAGCATAGACAGCCCTGAGGATGTGCGTCCTGCGCCCTGTACATTAAGGTCGCCGTACACATATGACGGAATACCTGAATGGTCGTCCGCCAACTTACTAAACTTATCATATACGCCAAGTAGCGTAGTAGCGTTGTCGTCAGGCTGCGTAAACCGCACGGCTGGCGCACTTGACCCCAACGGATCGTTTGTTACTTGCCAAATCTTCCAAGGATGGAGTTGCGTAATGTCTTCATTTGGTGGGATACGCTCGAGATTAACTTCGACTTGAGGGCCAGAAGAGATTCCCATGTTGTTGACAAGAGCACGCGCAGCTGCGTTACAAACTCCTTGAATGTCTTCAATAATTTCCGGTATGCCGCTACCCCAGAAAGCGCCAGGGCGTTTAATGAAAGATGTTTTAGCATAGGGTTTTTCTCCTAGCGGATCGTAATTGAGGATGGCTTTGATGACATAGTTGCCAACGATCCACACATTCGCATCATACTCACGATGCTCTTCTTCAATCTCGTCCTCGTCAAGACCCCACTCGATAAGCATCTTACCGGTGACTTTGCCCCAGAACTCTAGAGCGTCAAAGGTTTCTGTTGGCCTGTTAAACGAGTGGAACTTACGCTCCTCCTCGTCCTTAATAAGCTCTACGTCTTCGTTAATCCACGATGATCCGTTGCCGATGTCCAGCACCTTACGGATAGCGTCATCATCGTACCCTGGCACGCCAATAAGGTCGGCCAGTTCGGTACGACTTAGGGGATGATGCTCAAACAAATACCCTTCGTTGATATTAGAAATACCTGGCTCGGGGTAGATTCGGAACGGGTCAACACGCTCAAACTCCGGCGCGATAATCTCGTCAGCCTCTACGACTGTGCGGCCATCTTCACCCACAGCCCAGCCTAGCTTACGCTGCCTGCGGATAACTGGCCCTTTAACAAAGGCACATGGGTAAGTAACTAGGTCAGTAATAAACTCGTTGAAAGAATCCGACCAACCGCCTTGAGCAAACTGATCTGAAATCTTAACCTTCATCTTCTGCGCACGGTTGTCTGCAGCCTCAAGAAGCTTAAACCGGTAGTCCTGCGCGACCATTTCTTTTAGCTCGACCATCTCGTCGGGTGTCGGCGCACGGCCTTCATTCTCTACGATTCTAGTCACTACAGACGCAAACGCGTTCTGCAACTCGGTTGTCTGCTCGGGCGATAAATCGGGAATTGGTGTCGGGTTTAAGTCCCAAGGCGGAGAGCCTGTATCTAGCAAAATATCGCGCAGCCAGCTTTCAGCTGCACGGCATTTTACCTCAGTGATCTGCATATAGATGTCTGAGCCGCCCTGCTCGTGAATCTGTTTTAATTTGTCTGCTTCGTACTCTCCGTTACGTTGGCGTAGTCCGCGAAGCATGATATTTTCAATAGGCTTCTTAGCTTGTCGCGCTGCATCCCAGCACGCACGAAGGTGTGCTGCAAGGCCCAGAACAACGGGATTCGCTTGGCGTGCTGCCAATTCTTTATCCACGATCTCTTTTTCGCGTTTGCGTAGTTCCGAGTTACTTACAACGTTAAGCATTCATTATTCCTCGTCCAGATCGTCCATTTCGACTATAGTGTCGGGGTCGTTCTTATCAGAGTATACAACACCGCCGGACTTATATTGGCGAACTTTACGCTCAGCCATTCCGCTTGTGTCCATCTTGGGGTTATCCGAGTAGACTGTGTAAGGTTTGCCACAGCCGCAAGGCATTCCTTTGTGCATGTTTACACTCCTACAAAATTCTATACGTTAAGTTATACATGGCAACAGGTTCTAACGCAAGTCAAGAAAAATTACCCCCTATGGGGGCAATCCATAGAGGGTAAGTGAGGTAACTTATGAAGGATGTCTCGAGATGACAATTAGACCTTATCAAGTCCAGCCTGAAGCTGCAACCCTTTTGACTTCTCGACGTACTGGGATGTGTGACCCTTCTCCTGCTGTAGATACATGGAGCATGAAGTATTGTAAAGCCTCTGCAATGTGAGAGTGGTTATTTTTATCAATGTTTCCGTTCTTATGGTGGAAACGATACCCGCCCATCATAGCAGCTTTTAGCTGCGAACATTTTGGGTCAAGTAAAAACGCGCTATCGCCATCAACGTGCCGCATAAGGAAATCGTCCACTGCGGAAAGACGAGCCGACACATTGTTTGTTTTAGCTGGGATAACGCGGAAACCTTCGGCCTTGATGATGTCAACTGCCGAGCGTTCGTCGGTCTGGGCACGCTGAATACCTGCTGGGTCTGTCACAACAAGTATTGGTGCGCCGGAGAACCGGTCATAGATCATAGGTTTGAGAATCGTGCGGACGAAGCGCTGAATGCCCATATCGAATGAGACTGCCTCATCGAGAACCAGCACCCGTCCACGGGGGTCTTGTTGCCCTATAACTGCTGCCGGTGTCAACCCCAAATCCATACCAACAACGATAGGACGAACCCCATTGAGGATAGGGCTAAGAGTCTCATCAGCCATGTGATAGTCCGGTCTGAAATACTTGTAGACTGGCTGACCTGCTGAGCTGAGTCCGTACTCTCCGTCAATGAAGACCCGTATATATTCTTCGCTACGCCCCTGGGTGTCATAATATCCATCTGGTAAGTTCTCCACATTTTCTGCATAGATGCTACGTCCGGAGGGCTGCTTGAACACATCCCACCCGTTGTCGTTAAGGCTGACTCCGTCTTTAGGATCAAGCTTCTCCATCTGATAATACCACCAAGTGTCCATAGTCGGTGGGTTGGTGTCCCCCCACATACCATGCCACGTTGGCCCGCCGTCCTTCTTAGAAGGAAAACGCCCGATACGTTTAGACATCGCATCGACAATCTCGGAGTTAATATCCCTGCACTCGTTGAACCACGCGAAGGTAAGCTCGAGTGAGTTCAGGTTCGCTACGTCGTCCGCGTCATCAAGCGCTCGAAACATTATCTCACACTCAACATCGCCAACCTTAAAGAAATACGTCTTGGTCGTACGCATGAACTGACCACATGGGCCAGGTGGAAACCAGTCCAGAAATGTTTTAATCGTCGTATCCGTCAGCTGCCGCACGGTCTCACGCACAACAGCACACCGCGTTTTGCGTATGCCTTGTTCGTTCGGCTCCTGCGCACTCGCCCGACGCACAATCTCAAAACAACTCGCCACCGACTTACCAGACCCAACCGGCCCCATAAGC
>Ga0255781_10000695_pt1 | contig 27205 bp, 33 predicted proteins | sample 101ome_21_FD_179979 | JGI IMG/M metagenome (GOLD analysis project Ga0255781, IMG submission 179979) | Coastal salt marsh microbial communities from the Groves Creek Marsh, Skidaway Island, Georgia - 101413BT metaG (version 2) | ecosystem: Environmental > Aquatic > Marine > Intertidal zone >... | reverse complement strand
CTCTTCTTTACGGTTCGCTAGTAGAAGCGTATACTTACATGAAAGGCGAAGCGGATATGATGCAGCTTTATGAGCAGCGGTTCGCACAGGAAATACAAAGACTGAAGGATTTGGCTGAAGCTAGAGAGAATAGCGATGCCTACAGGAGAGGTCTACCTGATAGGCCACGCACTTAACTAGGAGTAAAATACGATGGCAACATCAAACGCAGCAACCACCTACCTAGAAAGAAGGGTTCTGGATTACATATTTAAGAACGACTCTCTTTCTTTTGCTTCGCCCGGCAATAGCATTTACGTTGGGCTGGCAACCGCAGTCAGCAGCGCTGAAAAAGGCAATTTGACAGAAGTCCAGATTGACACAGACGATGCTGACTATACACGTCAACAAGTAACTGCGGCTAACTGGAAGCAGTCTGTTTCAACTCTTGGTCTAGCAGCCGCACAGGGCGACACATCAATTCATGTCGCAGACGCAGAAGCTTTTCCAGCTTCAGGTACAGTTACGATTGATGACGAAATCATCACCTATACAGGCAAGGGTAGCACCGCTACCGCCGATGTAAACGGTGCTTTGTCTGGTTCTACCGCGTTAGTTGTAGACGGTAACTCTGGCACGATTGCAGTTGGCATGAAAGTGACAGGCACAGGTATTAGTGGCACAGTTTATGTAACAACTGTAACTGATCAAAACAACCTTGTGGTGGACACCGCAATTACGGTTTCGGATGATGTGGCGCTAACCTTTGATGGCACTAGCACGTTGACGGGTTGTACACGCGGCGCTTCAAGCACAACAGACTACGCACACTCAGCGGCGGACACAGTTATCTCTGATGCACAGCGTGTGATTAACGACAACAACATTGAGTTTCCTGCCGCAGCAGGTACTGCCGCCAGCTACACGGTAACTCATGCTTTTGTTGCTGATGGTCAGATTGCTCATGCAAACGTAAATGGTGCAGTGACATCTTCCGCTAATGTGGCTGTTGATGGTAATGACGGCACAATTGTAGTTGGCGACATTGTTACTGGCACAGGTATTACAGGTGCTACAAGCGGTGTTGTAAGAGTGCAGACGGTAACTGATCAAAACAACATTGTGTTAGACACCAGTGTGACATTGTCTGATGACGCTGTACTGACATTTGATGGCACGAACATCCTGTTTGTTGGCGCACTGGACGCAAGTAAGTCTGTTGCTGCTGGCGACATCTTCCGTATCAACGCGGGTAATCTAAGCATTGAGTTGAAGTAATGGCCCTAGTAATCAAGGACCGTGTAAAAGAAACGACAACCACAACAGGCACTGGCACGTTAACACTTGCTGGTGCCTTTGGTGGATTTGATTCGTTCGCTGAAATAGGTGATGGCAACACCACCTATTATTCCTGCACAGACGGCACGGACTTTGAGGTTGGTATAGGTACATACACCGCTTCTGGTACAACTTTGTCACGAGATACCATATTTGAAAGCAGCGGTGCTACAGCTACTGCTGATGTCAATGGTGCTACAACGGCAGCTACGGGTGTGGCGGTGGACGGTAACAACGGTACGATTGCTGTTGGTATGCGTGTAAGAGGCACAGGCATATCTGGTGTTGTTACGGTAGCAACTGTTACAGACCAGAACAACTTGGTGTTGGATACGGCTGTTACACTCGCGGACGATACCGTGCTTACATTTGGCGATGGTAAGATTAGCTGGGGCGCAGGTACACGCACGGTGTTCTGTACTATGCCAGCAGAGAAGATGATATATAATGATGCCAGCGGCACTGCTGTAAACCTTACAGAACAGGACCCGCAAGCGCTGGCTTTTGCAATTGCGTTAGGATAAAGACATGGCGAACTCGTTTAAGACAGTTACAGACACAGCGGTAGGTACGAGTCCGGCTACAATCTACACCTGCCCAGCTTCCACAGAAACAACCATCATCGGCCTGAATGTAGCTAACATCCTGACATCTACAATCACTGTGGATGTGCAGTTAGAAAACAATGATGGCGACAATGTGTATATCGTAAAGGACGCAATCGTTCCTGTTGGATCTTCACTCGTTGCAGTTGGGGGTGATCAAAAAATTGTTATGAACGCATCAGATGTGCTGAAGGTTACGGCAAGTCAGGCAAGCGGCGCGGACGTAACAATGTCAATTTTGGAGATCACCTGATGCCTATCTCTAAAATCTTAGATACTGGCGTAACTGGTCTTAGTATAGACAGTAATGGGCTGGTTACACATCCTCAACGCCCAGTTTTTTCAGTGCGAGGTGTGGCAACTGGCACATCTCTGACTGCGGCAAATACCAATTTTGATTACACAACCTCTTGGACATCTACGGATGTTGATGTTGGTAACTTGTTAAATGCTGGTGGGTACGCACAAGTCCCAACAGGGTTTGGGGGCATATACCAAATCACTTATATTATTTGTGATACAACAACTGCAAATTACCACAGCGCACAAGTGTATTTGTATGACGGGTCAACTTACACTCGTATCATTAACCAGTTTGGGGGCAATGATTACGATAAATATAGCACTGGAACGACACTGTTTTACTCATTAAACGAAGGTGACATTTTATATGCAGGTTGGGATGACCGTTTTGGTGTACCGGATACTCCTGCTGAGTATAGTAACTTTAGTATGATGTTTGTGGGATAAAGACATGAGCTATGTAGGCGGCGCACCCGCAAAATCGCTAGAGTCTCCAACCAGCCAGTATTTCAGTGGCGATGGTTCAACGACCGTGTTCACACTAAACCGAGCCGTGAACGTATCTGAAGAGCTAGAGGTATTTGTAAACAACGTCCAGCAGGAGCCGGGTGTTGGCAAGTCATATACAGCCAACGGCACCTCACTGACCTTTGACGCCGCGCCGTCATCTGGGACGAACAACGTGTATGTCGTGTATCGTGGGTTTTCTGAACGTACCATTAGCTTTAGATCTGCTGGTTACTTTCAGGGGGAAAATGGGGCGACAGGCGACACAGCCAGCGGCAGAGGTGACATCTTCCGCGTACATGAAAAAGAGCTAAACACAAGCGTGACAATTGCTGGCACAGACAATGCTCTGTGTGCAGGGCCATTGACGTTAGCAACAGGGGTGGTTATCACAGTTTCTACTGGTGGTACATTGGTGATAGCATGAGTGAACTACGCGCAGACACAATCACAGCCAGCGATGGCACCAGTCCAGTCACGCTGACTAAGCAAGAGGCGGCTAAGTATTGGGTAAACTATGATGCTAGAAACCAATCTGTTGAAGGGAGTCTAAATCAAAGCAGTTTGACAGATGATTCTGCTGGAAACTTTACTAGCACGTTTACTAACGCATATTCTTCGTCAACTGACAGATGTTTTCTTGGTGGGGTGCATAATAGGACGGCTTCTTCAGAAGCATCTGGGGGCGAAAGAGGAATATCTGGTATGCAAATGGAAGGTAGCGTTGCACCATCTACAACACAGGTGCAAATAAATACACGCTATGGTTCAGACCAAACTAATGCAGGGGCAGACAGTGATCTTCTTGGCAGCTTTGCATCAATCATTGGAGACCTAGCCTGATGTCTGAAATCAAAGTAGATACCCTCACTGGCAAGACCACCGCCAACGACATCACCGTGACGGTTGGCGCTACTGCTACTATGTCTCTGGAACAGGGGCTAGCGAAGGGCTGGTTAGGTGCAGACAGTGCCGCTGGTCAACAGGACACACTAAACTTTAGTTCTTCAAGTGATGATGGCACTGGCACTTACACTCACACACTTACTAATGCTATGAGTGTTCAGATGGATAGTAGTGGTTTGTCACTAACTGTTGGTGGGGGGACTAGATTTGCACGTTATGGCTCAACTAACACAACCACTACTAATCTTGAAATAAGAGTACACACTTCATCCGGCTCTAATACAGATAGTTTACACAATGCAATTATTCACGGAGACCTCGCGTAATGGCTGGTAAAATTGTAGCAGATACGCTGGAACACAGCACCGCTGGGTCAATCGCCACGAACTATGTTGTGAATGGTAGTGCGAAGGCTTGGACAAACGGACAAGCAGATGGCTCTGCATTAAGGGATTCATTTAACATTGCTAGTTTAACTGATGGCGGAACAGGCATTTATACGCACACTTTCACCTCTGCTATGAGTAACGCCAATTATTCTAAACCTAATTCAAATCCACCGCACGATGCGACTAGTTCGGGCATTAGTTCTTTATTGGGTACGGGTGGAGGTGCTAATGGCGGGGCAACAACTACCGCATTTATCATTCACGGTGGTAGGTCGGACTCAAGTGTTGACCGAGATATTGACCACACTGCTACAATTCACGGAGACTTAGCATAATGCAAACACCAGAGTTTCAAGGGACACATTTGTTTGACCGCCTATGCTGGGCAAAGGAAAACCTAGACGGTGTGCAGTCAGACTATCGTGTTGTCTACGAAGACAGCGTGGATGAGTGCGCTAAGATACTTGTGCCTGACCCCAACTGGATGGCTTGCGCTTTGCAGGGTGGCATTTTACCACCTGTGTGGGTTTACTGGGAACTGGCAAAGGACGAAGCACAGCCCGACTTCAAGAAGCATACACGGGGCTATCTGTTGCACCAGACAGAGCCAATGCCAGCAATGACTGAAGAAGAAGCAATTGAATACCTAATTCAAAAAGATGTGCCACAGCACGTCTGGAAGAATTGGGATAGCGGCAATAAGCCGAAGATGGTAATATGCAAAAAGCAACAATTACCGCATACTAGAGAATGGCGCAATTCGTGGCGCATATCTGATGAACTAGCCGCATAGGAGTATTATAATGGCTGTTACAACATACATCGTGGACAAAGACGGTAATCAGATTGAGGCGTCAACTGCAACCGTCCCATCAAATCGTGACTTTCGTGGTGCGTGGACACTGTCCGGTAGCGTAATCACTGAAGACTTAGACAAAGCAAAAGAAATCTTTGCTGACAAGGTACGCGAGGCGCGGACACCTTTGCTTGCCGCACTGGACACTGATTACATGAAGGCATTGGAAGCAAACTCTGACACAACTCAGATCGTTGCTGACAAGCAGGCTCTTCGTGATGCACCTACCGCTGGTGATGATGCAGACAGCATCATTGCTCTTAAAGCCGCATGGCCTTCATGCTGTGGGGACAACCCTTACGCATAGGGGGACACAATGGCCCTTAGTAAAGCCGAAGCAAATATGGTGGACAATCGTCAGGAAACAACTGACATTAATGTCGTGCGCCGTAATGGTCAGACGATCTCAACTGACTTTACCATTGACGCTGACCAAAATGGTCTAAGCGCGGGTCCGATTACCCAGAACGCCACCGTCACCGTTAATGGTTACTGGAGTATTGTCTGATGCCAAGTGTGTTGAATGTAGATACTCTGACCGATGCCGCAGGAACTGGGCCAGTTACTCTAACGAAGCAGAGTGCTGCGAAGGCTTGGTTCAATCTTAACGCGCAAACACCAGCATTACGGGACAGTTTTAACATAGCTAGTTTTACGGATGAGGGAACTGGTATATACGAAGGTAATTTCACCAACACACTAGGTAACGGTGATTATTCTGCTAATGGTTCTTCTTCTGTAAGGGGAAGCACCAACTCCTACACTAATATTTTTACCACAGGAGATGCGGATAACACTTATGGGTTGCACAGCACTGCGGCAATTAGAGGCACTAACTATTCTGAAAATGCTTTAAATTTAACTGACCCACAAATGATGCAGGTAACAGTACACGGAGACCTCGCGTAATGGCTAGTATCCTAAAGGTAGATGAACTGCGGGGGATTGCATCGGCTGGTGACATAACTGTTACTAGCGAAGGCGGCGCGGCTACGCAGTCACTTCAGCAGGGGCTGTCGAAGGCTTGGGTAAGATATAATCAAGCAACTCCCGGTGTAGATGACAGTTTCAATAATTCAAGTGTTAGTGATGTTTCTACTGGCGAGGCGCAAATAAATTTATCGTCATCATTCTCAAGTGCTAATTATTCTGTTTCAGGAATTGCAGGTTTAAATGATGGTACTGATACACAGTATGTTGTCGCTATAGGCATACGCAGGGGTGCCGCACCAACTGCATCTAACTATACAACACAAGTACAAAGAAACTTAGCAACCAACTCTGGCGAATATGATGCACACATTCAAATGACAAATGCACACGGAGACCTCGCATAATGGCAAGCGAACTTAGAGTCACCACCATTGCCAATAATGCAGGCACCGAGTCTGTCGATACTACTTATGTGGTTAATGGTAGTGCGAAGGCTTGGGCTTTATTTGACCAGACTGTGCCTCAACTAGATGACAGCTTTAACACAAGCAGTCTTACAGACACGTCTACAGGACGGGGTGATTTGAATTGGACTAATGGAATGTCTAATAACACTTACACATCTGCATTTAATATTGGTTATTTTTCTGTAGCTAATGCGTATATGGGCGGTGTTTATGATGATAGTACAATACCGGGCAAAACTCGTACAGCATCAAAATTTTATTTTGCTGTCACTTATGGAGATAATAGCGCAACGTCTTTTATTGATTATTCATATCTGCAAATTGTCATTCACGGAGACCTCGCGTAATGGCTTACATAGGTATAGATCCAAATGTAGGTGATATCACGTTCCAGAAGTTCACTGGGGACGGGTCTACTACAGCTTTCACACTGGCGCAAAATGTAGCCAGCGGTGAAGCTATACTTGTGACTGTTGGTAACGTGGTTCAGGAACCGGGTTCCAGCGCTTCATACACAGCCTACGCGAACACACTGACCTTTTCCGAAGCACCAGCCAACACTGATGAGATTGTTGTGCGCTTCTTTGGTCGCGCCGTTGACCAGCCCCTATCTTACGCAATGCAGGTATATAAGTACATTGCAACCGCAGGTCAGACAGCATTTACTGGGGCGGACAATGCAGGCGCTATTTTGGCGTTTAGTGGCAATGATGTAGATGTGTACCTAAATGGTATTCATCTGGACACGGTAGACTACACACCAAGCAGTGGCACCACGATTACGTTAGCCAGTGGCGCGGCGCTGAATGATGAGGTTGTCATTCGTGCATTCCGCGCATTTAGCGTGACGGACACAGTGAGCAAGGCCAGCGGCGGTACGTTTGTAGGCGAGATAACCGCGCCGCAGTTTCAGACTACCAACACTACTGTTGATACGGCTGTTTTCCGTACTAATAACCAGACGGTTGACGAAAACACCACCATTGGTTCAACCAAAAATGCTTTGGCTATTGGGCCGCTAACCATTGATTCCTCAACCAGCATTACGGTTGATGGCAACTTGACGATACTGTGAGGCGCGGATGGCTTCGATATTGAATGTAGATACAATTAACAATGCCGCTGGTACAAGTGCGCTGACGATTGATAGCAGTGGGCGTGTGACTACACCAGCGCGACCAGCGTTTCGTGCTTATGGTTCAGGTGGATCTTGGGTGTCGTTTGGTACTGGTAAAGTTACCACAATGACCACAGTCGATTATAACATTGGTGGTCATTACGATAGTACGGATTGCGAATTTACTGCTCCGATTGATGGTCTTTATCATATTCACGGTCGTTTTTATGTAAACAACGCCTCTACATTAGGCACGTTTTATATAATGATAGATGGCACCGCTTACAGTAACACTTATTTTGCCAGTCAAGAAGATGCCTCTGGCGACAATAGCGTAACTTTTAGCGAGACACTTCAACTTAATGCTAATCAAGTAGTCGCCATGCGTGGAAACAGTGGGGAGTATTTCCCGTTGTATAGTAGTTTCGGTGGATATTTAGTGGGGTGATTATGACTAATCCAGACAACCCGACTTGGCCCGACGTACCCAGCGAGGAGTGGTTATGAGTACCCTTTATGTAGACAACATTGCTGCGAAGACTGTTGGCAACAAGATCATTATGCCTCAAGGTGGTATTATTCAAACTCAATACACGATGTTCACTGGCACTAATACGATAACGATTACAACAGGTTCAAATATAGCGCTTACTGATCTAACTGTTAACATCACGCCGCAATCAACAAACAGTGTAATTAAATTAGAAGGTATGGTGAACGGTGAATGGAGCAATGCGGGTGCAACATACAACTCCGCTGTATTCTTTTTTAGAGACACGACTAAACTAGGACACCCAACTGCTGGCAACAGAACAACAGGAGTTGCACCGTTTAAATTAAGTTACTGGACATCAGATGCCGCCAGCACACCTGAAAGCACTGGGACTTTTCAGTTTTACGATACACCTAGCTCGACTAGTCAAATAACATATAAGATAGGTATTCAAACGAGTGCAGGCAGTAACCCTGTGTTTCATCTGAATAAAACAGTTACTGACACAGATAACGATGCGTATGAGCGTTTCATCTCTCTCATCAGTGCAACAGAAATCGCAGGGTAAAAAATATGACCAGCATCTTGAAAGTGAGTGAGATCCAAGATCCAACGAACAGCAACACCGCGCTGACGATTGATAGTAGTGGCATTGTCACAATGCCCCAAAATGACAGTGGTTGGATAACTCCAACATTAAACTCACCATACACGCACTTTTCCAGTCCCTATGGAGATGTTCAGTACAGAAAAATAGGCAACATTGTGAGTGTCCAAGGTTTGGTAAACGGGAACAGCGCGTCTAACGGAAGTACAATCTTTACACTCCCGTCTGGTTATAGACCCTCACTTCGACTTATATTTGCTTGTGCAAACCAAAACACCTCTATCACAAGACTTGATGTCGATACGGACGGTGACGTGATTGCACAAACTATGACGAACAACGCAAGTTGGACATCTCTCGCTATAACATTCATGGTAGCGTAAAGGGTAATTAAACATGAGCAGAGCAAGAGACATAGCAGATTTAGCTGGTAGCGCTGATGCGGGTGGCCTGACAGGACGCAACCTCATCATCAATGGGGCTATGCAGGTGGCACAGCGTGGTGCATCATCTACATCATCTGGCTATCAGACAGTTGATAGGATTGCTACTAATGCAGCAAATACTGACGAACTTGCTTTTACCCAATCTCAGTCTACAACGGTGCCAAGTGGACAGGGCTTTGCAAATAGTTTTAAAGTAGAAGTAACTACAGCAGAAACTACTTTAGCCGCTGATGAAAATTTTAGAATAACATATAAAATAGAAGCACAAAATCTTCAACATCTTGCTTATGGGAATTCTTCTGCTAAATCTTTAACATTGTCTTTTTGGGTTCGTAGCAGTCTTACTGGCAAATATAGCGTTTTGTTTTATCAAGATGATGCAGTAAGAAGCAATACGCCTAGCTTTACAATATCTACGGCAGATACTTGGGAATATAAAACTATTACGATTGACGGCGATACAGGCGGTACAATAAATGATGATAATGGCGCAGGTATCAATATTAATTGGGTTCTTGCCGCAGGAACAGATGTTGCAGGAACACCACACACAGGATGGGGTGCATACACTGCAACTGACGATTTTGCACATGATGACCAAGTAAACTTTATAGCGCAAACAGGCACGTTTTATCTCACAGGCGTTCAGCTTGAAGTAGGCCAGACAGCCACGCCGTTTGAACACGAGGGCTACGGCACTACGCTTGAGAAATGCAGACGTTTTTATCAAAAAATAACCACAACAATAGATTTTCACATTGTAAGAAACACTGGTAATTCAGATACATTAAGGCGTGGAACGCTTATATTTTCTCCTGAAATGAGGGCTTCTCCTACAGCGGCTATTACCAGTGATAACTCAGGTGGCACAGTTAGCACTCTCACTACAACCGCAAGTGGTTTTAGGTCTACTGTTACTGCTAATTCCACAGGTCAAGTTTACAATATTGCTCAATATACAGGAGATGCAGAACTATGATTATTACGTCTGCTCAATATGTTGCTGAAGATGGTGTAAACAAAACTATCAAAATTACGATTGATGAAAACGTAATGTTTGTACCCCTTGACCCAGCCAACCGCCACTACGCAGAAATCCTGCGCCAAGTTGATGCGGGTGAACTAACCATACAGGAAGCTGACTAATGCTAGGCGCGGTTGCCATATCAGAAAAGGCTATATCGGATCAGGGGGTAATTCTTACCGCCTCTGAAACCGCGTCTGCGAACTTTACTAAATCAAATGCTGGCAACTTAACAATGGTTGGTGAAGCAGCGTTAGAGGCCATTGCAACAAAGACGACTATTGGTGTTGGCATTCTCGTTGGCATTATGGAGTCATCGACTGTATTCACACAGACCACGGTGCCTACACGCTTTGCCACAGGTGTGTCTGCAAGTGTAACGAGCTTTGATCAAACAACAACGCCGATTACTATATTTGATGCATCATCTTCATACTCGGCTAACTTTACGCAAGACACCGAAGGTGTGCGATTTGCTACTGGTGTGTCAGAACAATCTGCTAACTTTACACAAACAACATCTGAAAACATTGTGCGTGTTCTTCTGTCTAACCAAACAGCAGAGTTTACGCAAAGCTCACTTGGCGGTATTATACAGCTTGCTGAAGCAGATATCGTTTCTTTGTTTACGCAAATTGCTTCTGGTGGTTTTGTTAAACTTATTGAATCAGAAGTCTCTGCTGTATTTATACAAACAGCAGCAGGGCAGTTTTACTGGGATGTTCTTCCAGATGGACCAGATAGTTCAACGCAAGAGGCGTGGGTAGAAATCGTACCAACAGGCGGAACATGGACAGAAATCAACGCTGGTGGTACAATAGAAATATGGACAGAAAAGGTGGTTTAGATGGCATCTACCTACACAGATAATACAGGTATAGAGCAGCCGGGACCGGGCGAACAGTCTGGAACTTGGGGTACTACGACCAACAGAAATTTTGATATCATTGACCGCAGCCTCAATGGGGTTGGCGACATTACCTTGACGGGTCCGACAAAAACTTTAACTACGTCTGACGGCGCTGTGTCGGAGGGTCATTACCGTACACTCATATTAGGCGGAACTCCCGGTGCGGATTGTACAATTACAATTAGTCCGAATGATCAGGATAAAGTATACCTAGTTTACAACAATATTACAGGTGGTTATTCAGCTACCTTTACACAAGGCTCTGGCGCAAACGCAACTATTTCCAATGGCAAAACTGCTTGGATTTATGCTGATGGTGCTGGCGCTGGTGCCGCAGTAAGAGCAGTCCCGGCGGATTTGGTTGACGATACTAGTCCACAACTTGGCGGTAACTTAGATGTAAATGGTAACTCAATTGTATCTGTTAGCAACGGGGACATTGCTATTACACCAAACGGTACTGGCGATGTTATTATTGATGGCATTAAATATCCGCAAGCTGATGGAAATGCAAACGAGTTTTTAACAACAGATGGGTCTGGGCAGCTTGGTTTTACTGCTTTAGGAGCTTCTAATACTTTTGCTAGTGGTATGTTGATGCCGTATGCGGGGGCAACTGCGCCGACAGGTTGGCTGCTTTGCTATGGTCAGTCTTTAGACAAAGATGTAGAAGCCGATTTGTTTGCTGTTATTGGATATACCTATGGCGGCAGCGGTCAAAACTTTAATGTTCCTGATCTTCGTGGTCGTGTCGTTGCTGGTAAAGATGATATGGGTGGGGTTTCTGCTGATAGACTTACTAGCCCATTAAATGGTGACGTTCTCGGTGGTGCGGCTGGTTCGCAATCGCACACACTGACAACTGCGCAACTGCCATCACACACTCACGGCATTGACTTTGGTGGCGGCTTTTACAGTATCACAGGTTCTGGTGGTAGCCCCGGCTATGTTTCATCTGTGCAAGGTGGAACTTCAAGCCCTACAGGTAACGGTCAGGCACACAACAACGTCCAGCCTACATTTATTTTGACCTATATTATTAAAACATAGGTGGTTTTATGCCGCTAACAAAACTACAGTTTCGCCCCGGCATCAACCGCGATATTACTTCGTACTCTAATGAAGGCGGCTGGCGTGATGGTGATAAAATAAGATTCCGTCTTGGCTATCCTGAAAAAATTGGCGGCTGGCAAAAGTTTTCTGACTCCACTTACCAAGGCGCTGCCCGTGCGCTTCACAACTGGATCGCACTTGATGGGTCAAACTTTCTAGGCGTTGGCACACACCTCAAGTATTACGTTGAAGAAGGCACGTCATTTAATGATGTAACACCAATTCGCACCACAACATCTCAAGGCGATGTAACATTTTCGGCTACCAACGGCAGTAGCACACTAACTGTAAACCACACCAATCATGGCGCTAATCAAAACGACTTTGTAATTTTCTCTAATGCTGAAGGTTTAGGCGGAAATGTAACGGCTACAATACTAAACGCTGAACATCAGGTATCTAGGGTTGTAAACGCTAGTAGCTATGAAATATTTATTGATGATTTTGTAAAAACATTCACTGGGGTTACGCAGGATGCTACTAGTGGCACAGGGACTGGTGCTGAATTTACTATTACTACAGACGGCAATGGGGGATACACTGTCGCAGCAATTACTGTAGCTGGCACTGGATACGCGGCTAGCGATACTATAACTGTGAACGGTGCAAATCTTGGCGGAACCACCACAGCAAATAATTTAACAATAACAGTTGGTACTGTAACTGGCGGCGCAATTTCAACCGTCACTTCTGCTGGCACATCACGAACAGCAAACGCTAGTGATACAGGTGTGGGCGGCGCTGGTGTAGGCACAGTTACATTGTCTGGCACAGGTGTGGGCGGCACAAGTGTTGACACAGTAACTGTAGGGACATCTGGCACAGGTGTGGGTGCGGCCACCTTTTCTTCGCCAAGTAGCACAGGTGTTGGTAATGTAACTATTTCCGGCGCATCTACAGGAAGCGCTACAACTACAAATGTGGTTCAGACAAGCACAAATGGCACAGGTGTGGGTGCAGTTTTCAGTGTGACTGCCAGTTCTGGTAATTATACAGTATCTGTGACTTCTGTTGGTTCTGGATACGCTGTTGGGGAAGAGATCTTAATTGAAGGTCAGAACCTTGGCGGCACAAAAGGAACACATGATCTAACGCTTACGATCACTGACCTTGCTGGCTCTTCTGTTGGCAACACCACACACACAGGCGTAACACAAACTAGCACAAGTGGTAGCGGTACAAGCGCAGAGTTTAGCGTAACTACAGATGGTGACGGTGGGTATAGTGTTGCTATTACAACGGTTGGCTCTAGTTATGCCGTAAATGATACCATCACTATTGCTGGCACAAGTATTGGTGGCGCTACGCCTGCTAATGATTTGGTGCTAACTGTTACTCAGCTTTCCGGCTCTTCGATTGGTACTGGTACTTTTACGGGTATAACTCAAACCAGTACAAGTGGCAGTGGCACAAGCGCTGAATTTACCATATCAACTGATGGCGCTGGAGCTTATACAGTAGATGAAATTACAGATATTGGTTCTGGTTACGCTGTCAGTGATACGATCACAATAGCTGGTACAGATTTAGGCGGCACCAGCCCTGCTAACGATTTGGTTCTAACTGTCGCAACTTTAACTTCTGTAAGTTACACAAATGTAGCGCAAGCCAGCACAAGCGGGTCTGGATCAGGCGCTAAGTTTACGATAGTCACAGACGGGTCTGGTGTTTACACTGTAGATGAAGTTAGTAATATAGGCACAGGTTATGCGGCAAGTGACACAATAACAATAGCCGGGACCAGTCTTGGCGGAGCAACCCCTGCTAATGATTTAACTCTAACGATTACCGCAATTACTTACCCAACAATAGCTGAGTATCAAATAAACGTGGGTCTAAACACCACCGTTGGCGGCACAGGTTGGGGCGCTGGTAGCTACGGTGGCGTTTCTGGTCACACACCTGCGAGTACAACACTATCTGCAAATATTTCTGCTGCTGATACTACCATTCCTTTGACCAGCACTAGTGGCTTCCCAACATCTGGGTATGTTGTTATTTCTGTAGCGTTGCCCGGAGTTAGCGAAATAGTTCAGTACACAGGCATATCTTCAAACGACTTAACAGGCTGTTCTAGGGGTTTGTTTGGTACACCCGCTGCCGTCCATTCAAGCGGCGCTACCGTTACCGAAGCCACCTATGGTTGGGGTATGCCATCATCTTTGAATACCACCACTCAAATACGTTTGTGGTCGCATGATAACTTTGGCGAAGATTTGCTGATAAACCCACGAGATGAATTTATTTATTACTGGGATAAATCAAATGGGTTGGGTTCTAGAGCCGTGGAGTTGTCCACGCGGTCGGGAACAAAAACATCTGTGCCTACTATATGTAAGCAGATTATGGTATCTGACCGAGACCGTCATGTTTTGGCCTTTGGATGTGATGGGCTAAATGATGATTTATCTGCTGCACAAGGTAATGGCATACAAGACCCGTTACTTATTCGTTTTTCTAATCAAGAAGACCCGCTTGTTTGGTATCCAGCCGCAACCAATACTGCTGGGGACTTGCGCCTCGGTTCTGGGTCTACGTTTGTAAAAGCGCTAGAAACCAAGCGTGAGATACTGGTGTGGACAGACACAGCGCTTTCGTCTTTGCGGTTTATTGGTCCGCCATTTACGTTTGGCCTGCAACAGCTTGCAAACAACATCACGATCATCGGACCAAATGCTGCTATAGCAACAGAAGACTTTGTGTTCTGGATGGGTCTGGATAACTTTTATGTATATGCTGGTCAAACAGCCCAGCTACCCTGCACCGTAAAAGACAAGGTTTTTGCTGACATAAACTTAGCTGAATTTGATAAAGTCTATGGTGCAGTTAACAGTGAGTTTGGTGAGGTGTTTTGGTTGTATCCATCTGCTGACTCAACTGAAAACAACAGATATGTTGTTTACAACTACATGGATAAAATTTGGTACTTTGGAACATTAGACAGAACAGCGTGGTTGGATCGTGGTACAAGAGACTTCCCGATTGCCGCCGAAGATGGTTACTTGTATAACCACGAGTTTGGTTATGATGCAGATGGTCAAGCTATGGACTCGTTTATTGAGTCCGCCGCTATGGACATCGGTGATGGAGATCACTTTACATATATACGCCGTGTGATACCTGACCTGACATTTACTGGGTCAACAAACATTAGTTCGCCGCAAGCTACATTTACTATCAAAGCGCGTAACTTTCCGGGTGAGGACTTTGGAAACACGGCGGCTGGTGCAGCATCTAGGACATCGGTAAGTCCAGTAGAAGAGTTTACCAATCAACTTGACTTGCGTATTCGTGGCCGCTCTTTCGCGCTTCGTGTAGAGTCTGAGGCGCTAGAATCAAAGTGGAAACTTGGTAGTCCGCGTGTTGATATACGTCAGGATGGTAGACGCTAATGTCTGGTAATGAAATTGCACCACCAAGGCTACCAGAGGCCACACCAGAGTATAGTCAGCAGTATATGCAAGACTTGGTTCGTGCGCTGGAAGTATTTATTGAACAAGAACGCAATCCCGGTGAGTTGCGCGGCACAAAAATAACACTAACTGACCTGCCTACAAGCGCCACTGGACTTGAGACAGGAGCACTGTATAATGACAGTGGTACGGTAAAGGTAGCATAATGTCGATATTTAAGAACTTAGGCAAGACACTAAAGAAGGCTGCGCCACTTATTGGTGCGGGTATTGGCTACTATTTTGGTGGCCCCTTGATGGGTGCTCAACTCGGAACAGCATTAGGCGCAGGTATTGGTACACTTGCTGGTGGTGGGGACATTGAAGATGCTCTTCTTGCTGGGGCTTTAGGATATGGCGCTGGTTCTTTAGCATCAAGTGCAGGTATTGGCATGGCTGGCGGTGCGGCTGCATCAACGGGTGCGACGGCTCAAACCGCTAGCGGAGTGGCAGCTAATACAGCAGCGCAACAAGCCGCTGCCGCAGAAGCCATTGCACCACAGACTTTTGGTTCTTCAATTAGCCCTGAAGCGGTAAAGATAGCAGGCGAGGCTTCAGCCTCTTCACCTAATATTCTTGGTAGCATTGGTGGTTTTATGAAAGAGAATCCACTTACAACTGCCGCATTAGGCACAGGTGTTCTTGGTTTGTTGGCAGCCGGAGAGCCAGAACAGGAAGCGTTTAGTATTCCACAGACACGCGAGGGCCGTCCCTATGAAACCAAGGTTAAAGGTCCGATTACCGGGACGACTTACAACCTCGCAGAAAAAGAAGACCGTGAACAGTACAATGAAGAGTTGTTACAGCTACGCGATAAAAGCTTCAAGTATGAGGTGGGTGGTGAAGTCACGGGTCCCGGCACTGGAACTTCGGACTCTGTACCAGCCAGACTTTCTGACGGCGAATTTGTATTAACAGCCAGAGCAGTTCGTGGTGCAGGAAATGGAGATAGAGATATCGGAGCAGCACGAATGTATGATATGATGGCTGAACTAGAGAGTATGGCATAATGGCAGAGACACAAACCGTAACACAGATTCAAGGACTAGCACCTTTTCAGGAAACCTTCCTGAAGGATATTTTTGCGTCGGCTAAAGCACTACAAGATGTGTCACAGCCTTATGCACCAGAACAGCTAGCTGGTCTATCCCCAGAACAACAGCAGGCTATACAGTTGGGTCTGCAAGGTATTGGTGCCTATCAGCCTTATATGCAGCAAGCCGCAGCACTGGCAGCGCCAGAAGGTTATCAGCAGTTTATGAGTCCTTATACACAGGACGTGATTGATCAATCTATGAAAGACATCGCTCGTGGCGGTGCCATGCAGCAAGGTCAGTTGGCTGGTCAGGCCACTGGCGCAGGGGCCTTTGGTGGTTCTCGTGCAGCCGTAGCATCCGGTGAGTTGGCTCGTGGTACATTAGAGCAGCAGGCTCGTACATCAGCCCAGCTTCGAGAGTCAGGGTTCCAGCAAGCACAACAACTGGCAGGGCAGCGTTCAGCTTTGTTCTCGGGCCTCGGACAGTTGGGTCAACAGCTTGGTACTCAGGACATCAACACACTGCTTGGCCTCGGCGGCATGACACAACAGCAGTCACAAGCAGAGCTAGATGTAGCACGGCGCAACTTGCTGGCACAACAGGCTCTGCCATTCCAGCAGGTCGGGTTTATGTCAGATATCTTCCGGGGTGTTCCAGCATTGCAGTCCACATACCAGACCTCGACAACACCACCGCCAAGCACAACATCACAGTTGCTTGGTCTTGGTATGGCGGGTATCGGCGCAGTCGGTCAGGCTGGCGGCTTCGGGAAATTCTTTAGTTAAGGGGGTATCATGAACCCATTACAGCGCAGATTGTTCCGGCTACAGCAGCCCGGTATGTCACGTCAACCCATGGGTATCTTGGCGTCGTCACCTCAGATGATGGAAGCTGCACGACGGAACATGAACCAAGGTCCACTGCCGGGTTTCAACAGGGGCGGTTCAGTGAATGTATTACAAAATCCTGCTATCTATGGAAATCAAAGTCCTTTTATGACAACAGGGCCTAATCCAGTACGCGCAGTGCGGACATCTATAGGTGACCCTATGGCTGGAATCACTGGGCCTGACCTTGAGTTCTATGGTACAACAGGCACCCGCCCACCAGCGCCTCTTACTAGAAGAGACCCTAAAATAACAGAAACAGATGCTGCGCTTATGTCCCAGTCCCCGGATGAGATAGAAGCTGCGCTGGATGTTTCTTTCGATTCGGCGGCGGAAAAAAGAAAAAAGAAAACTACGGGCGACGAAATAAACGAATCAAACAGTGGTGCTCTTGGTGCAGATCGTACTAAAAAACTAGGCGAAGACCTAAGAAGTAATATCAACACCCTTCGTGCGTCTACCGAAAGAATTATAAAGGGGGCACCTACAAAAGATGATGTCATGATTGCAGGCAAGTCTGTTAATCAAGCGTATGATGATTTGTTTACCGCTATGGATGAGGAGCCTAAAGCATTCAGTGATTATTCTTTGGCGGACTACGAAGATGCAGCACTTGAGGCACTTGGGTTCGACAAGAAAGGCGTTAAGGAAACTGCCGACGAAGATCGCAAGACAGCGTTTTGGATGTCTTTAATGAAGGCTGGTCTTGCTACAGCAGCGGGTGAGAGTCAAAACACAATCACCAATCTTGCTAGAGGTTTGTCGTTTGGGTTGGAAAGCTACGGCAAGGATATTTCAAAGATTACTGATCAAGAGCGTGAAGACAACAGGCAGGTAGCTGCTATGAAGCTGACGCTTTTGAAAGATGATCGTGATCTTGATCTTATGAAACGTGCCAATAAAATTCAAAAAGCACAAGCCTTGGCTACGGCAGCACAAGCTATGCGCGGCGAAGAACTGCAAATGATGCAGTTGAAGTTAGCGCAAGAAGAAAAATTTGCTACGTTAGAGAACACGTTCATAACTGAAATGAACAAAGCAAACATGGACTGGGAAAAACTTGCGTTCGATAAAGATAAATTCAATCAAACACTACAAGCTACTTTGGCAGCGCAGACTCCTGACATCCTTCGTGAGCTAGCGGCAGGTGACTATATTAAACCAGCAGAGGGATTTGACGCTATAGACTTTGCCAACCCAGACAGTATGACAATGACTGAAGAGGGTAGGGGCATTTATGAATCATATCTAGCAGGCAAGGGCGCTACAAAAATTACAGACCTAATGCAGTCTGCTAATGTCGCTTCAGATTCAGGTGTTGTAGACATGCTTGACTTTGGGCATTTGGGTGATTCCGCAGGCAGCATAGCTAAAAACGCAGCCATCCAAATAGGCAAGGCTAATCTGCCGTCTGATCCAAAAGATCGCCCCGCTGTACTTATACCTTATGCTAGAGCATACGGCGCACAAAGTTCATCTAAAGAAATGATAGACTATGTTATACAAAACAGTGTAACGGCTGGTGTCACATTCTATGATAGGAACGGCGCAAAAATAGACGTGCCTGCTGGCGGGTTAAATCGTGAAGCTCAAAAAGCATTACAAGGACAAACGGCCTTTATAGAATTCGCCAGACCAAATGCTACCTTGGCTCAACCAGTAGGATAGGTTTTAAATGGCTAAGTGGAAATACGGCGGAGAGGTCTTCGAGTTTAACGAAGATCTTTCAGCCGAACAGGCAACTTCAAAAATTCAAGCTATCCTTGAAGACAGACGTATTACCGCTAACACTACAGGTGCTAGCGGTAATGAAACAATTGATGAGTCTGTTGACCGTACCCCAACTGTCCCCCTTGACGTAAAAGAAACAAGTGGTCGAGACTTATTGGGTGACGTTTTTGTTGGTGGGGCTAGCGGTGCGACCAAAGCTCTTCAAGGCACACTTGAGCTTTTCGGTATGTACTCTGATTTAAAATACGGCATGGGCAACCCGCTCATAGCCGCTGCTACTCAAGACAAAGTTAAAGAAGGCGAAATGATCCCGCCTGTTTCAAGCACACCTATAACAGATACAGTTACTGATGCGTTTGAAGGGGCCAGAGAATATTTAAATTTAAAACCAGAAACATTAGCTGGTGAGATTGCAGAAATAGGTACGCAGTTTGTTTTACCCGGCATCAAGGGTGCGGGTGCAATGGAAAAGACTACACGTCTTGGTCGTAAAAAACTTATCGACATAGCACGGAGTGGTAAGTCTAAGCTGACAAGAAGACAAAAGCTCACACTTGTTGGGCAGCAGGCGGCGGCTGCGGGTGCAGTTGATTTTGTTGTGTCTACCGATGACACTCAGGGGCTGCACGACTTCTTTGAACTCGGCCCTGACCGTTCACCAGAAAAGGTTGTTGGGGAGTCTGCATACGAAGGGGTTTCGATGAAGCTTCTGGATCGTATGCTTTTAGCAACAGAAGCAGGGATCGGAACTGTTGTGCTACCACCTGTTCTTGGCGCAGTTTTTAAGGGCTTGTCAAAAGTCGGAGCTAATAGGCCAGTTCAAACAGCAGACGCTATGCTTAATAAAGCAGAAGATTTTTTATATGGTAAAGGATTTAACATTCCTTTATCCAAGTTGTTGCCGCAGCGCTTTGTTGACATGGCGCGTGGTGTCACTGTCGCAGATGTTGTTACAGCAGGAGCTATCCCTGCTGCGAGGTCCGCGATAAACGCCGCCACCAAACAAATATTAAAGCAGGAGACCAGAATACTTGACAAAGTAGAACTGGGCGCAATGGATAGAATGCTGGGCGGGCTGTTCGCCAATCTTAGATATCGTGGGTATCTTGATCCACAAGCGGCAAACATAAACTCGTTAATCAACGCTGCTGTTGAAGGCGATGTTAAGATCGCGGAGAGAAAACTAAAGAACATAGAAAAAAAGATTGATGCATATCTGAATACGCCAGAGATGCGCCAGCAAACCAGTATTACAAAGCAGTCTTTACTGAATGGTTTTATGGATGTTCTTGAGACAGGTCGTCGTCCAGATGGCCTGCCCGACGAATTGTATGCCGCATACAGGTCTGCAAGAAAAGTCATTGATGACTTGTCAGAAAAGCTTTTGGACACAGGCGCAGTACGGGCGCTACCTGAGACAGCCGCGCCGGGGAAGATGAGCCGTCAGCAGTTAATGCAGGTCATCAGAGAAAACATTGAAGCTGGCGGTTATTTACGACAGCGTTATGCTGCTTATGAAAACCCGGCCTATGAAATAGCTGCGGGTTCTACTCGGGAGCGTGAGATATTTGATTTGATCCGCAGCATGAATGGCGGCACTCAGGACCGCACAGTGTTTAACCACATCAAAGAAACACTGATGGACGACAACGCACTAAAGATAACAGACGAACAGACCTTAAACACAATAACAGAGCGTCAGATGCGCGAGTACATTCGTCTTGTTCTTCAAAAGACACCGTCAGGTATGGGCAAACGTGGCAACTTTATGGGTCGAGTGGCAAGACGTAAATTGAACACCCAGCTTTTAAACAGGCGTAAGGTTGAGAGTCCAGTTCTTAAAGAGATTCTTGGGCAGACAAAAAACCCAACCGAGGCGTATATCTCCACAGTGTCAGATCTGTCCACGTTTATCGCAAACGATTCATTCTACACAAGACTGCGCCAGATAGCTGACAATGATATGGCAGATGCTACTTTCCGGAGAGGCAGGTACGGTGAGGAGTTTGCCTCTGAGTCCGAGCGTCTTGCCTTGGCTGAACTAAGACAGCAAAACCCAGCGGCTACAATCGCGGATATAGGCCCTAAACGTAACGCACGTTACATTAACGTCATGGATCGTGTAGCAGAACGCAAAGAACAGCTACAGTTGGAGCTTGATGCGGCGGCAGCACAAGGCGCGTCAGAAGGTAGACTTCGCCAGTTGCAGCAGGCAATTGACAATGCAGAAGAAACCGTGATGGCTGACCTAAGAACAAAAGGCTATCACATTATCGGGCGCACAGATCCGGGCGGCAATATGATCAAGAAAGATCCGGGCCAAGCCGAAAGCGCTTTTGGTGCTATGCACAACATAGCTATTCCAGATGCTATGTGGCGGTCACTTTCTAGGACTGTTGTTGATGATGAATATGGTTTAACAAATATTCTCCGCAACGTATACGCTGGTATGTTGAAGCTAAAAGGCATCACACAGTTCAACAAGACAATTTTGTCACCTATTACACAGGTCAGGAACTTCACATCAGCTTCTTTGTTTGCTGCGGCTCAAGGTAATGTTGGAGCGGGGGCCAGCCTCGGGCAGTCCGTGGACATTGTTCTTCGTGACTTAATAAATCGCAAGCTCCTTACAGCGGACTATGAACTTACAGATCAGGGTCTTGATTATCTGGTTGACCTACAGCGGCGCGGTGTTATTGGCAGCAGCGCCGAGCTTAGAGAGATTCAAGATAACTTACGCAAGGGCACCGATCCACGGAACAATGCCGTTTTAGGTGAGCATGCTTTGGTCTCTGATGTGGCGGAAACAGGGCCGAGGCTTAGTGGTTCGTCTCTTGAGAGATTGAACCGCCGCAACATGTTCATGCAGTTCATGGGTAAAGCCGCAGATCTATATCGCGCAGGTGACGATGTCTGGAAGATATATAACTACGAATTCGAGGCATCAAAACTAAGGGAAGCCTATACAAATATCATAGAAAATGTCCGCAGGAATCGCGGGGGAATGAGTGACAGAGATTATCAATTCCGGATTGATACTGCCACCAACAGATTTAAAAGGTTCTTAGGCGACGAAGAAGCTGCGACTGTGGAAGAGGCTATTAAAAATAAAGCTGCCGACAATGTTCGTAATCTCGTTCCAAACTACGAACTTGTGCCACAGATTATTAAAGATATACGCGGCATGCCATTCGGTAACTTCATAGCGTTCCCTGCTGAGATTATGCGTACAGGATTTAATACGCTTGAGACATCGATGAAAGAGTTGAGCAGTGATGATGCAGCTATCCGTGAGATAGGCATGCGCCGCTTGATGGCTTCTTTGTCTACATTCTATGTAGCAGGTCCTATTATAAGAGATACTGCTATGACTCTTGCTGGCGTCAGCGAAGAAGAGATGGAATCTGTTAATGTGTTAGCAGCACCATATCAAAGAAACGCCACCTTCATACCTATGGGCCGGGATGAAAATGGTGACCTCGTGGTTATGGATTACAGTCACTTTAACCCATACGACATGCTGATCCGCCCAGCAGAAGCTATTCTTAACAGTCTGGATGAAAGTAATAAGCTGTCCAAGGACGGCCCTGCAAAGTTTGCTGCCGCGTCGTGGGCTGCATTTAAAGATTTCGCAGACCCATTCACGACTGAGTCTATTGCATTCGGTGCATTGAACGACGTGTTACCTAAAGGTCTTCCAATAGTGGGCCGGGGTGGTGAAACAGTGACAGGTGCAAAAGTGTACCGTGAGATTGAGCCGATGGGTAAAAAGATTGAACGGTCATTGGTTCATCTTCTAAACCAAATGGGTCCAGCCAACATCACGCCTTTCCGCGTACCTGTGGGCGCAGACTTTTCTGAAGTAGAATTATCACGTTTGCCACGCAGCTTGTTTTCAAAAACTGAGTTTGGGGTCAGTGAAGTTGAGCCAAGCACAGGAAGAACATACTCTGCGCCATCTGAAATATTCCGCGCATTGTCGGGCCTGCAAACACAGACTGTCGATTCAAGACGTGTCGCTAAGTTTAAAGCAAATGAATTTAAAGAGCGCCGCTCTCAAGCAGCTACATTATTTAATGATGTGGTAAACATGGAATTTGCAGACGAAGATGCCTATGTAAGAGGGTATCTCGCAGCCAATGAGGCAAGACTGCGTGTGTTTAGGGACTTCGCAGTTCAGGCCCGTGCTCTAGAAAATTTAGGCATTTCAAGAAATGAGCTTGAAGATATCTTGCGTAAGGAGCGTTTAGGTAAAGAAGAAATACGCGCAATCATGAACGGTAGGTATATTCCATACTCACCTAACGAGGCCAAGTTGGAAGAAGGTCAAGAAAAAGGCCACGAGATTCCTTATGGTCTGTTGGGTATATTGGAAGCTGATCTTAAAAATATATCTATTGACCCAGATTTCCCAGAAGAAACACCAGCAGATGCGTTTGAAGCTACCCCATCTTTAGGAAAGAGGTTGCAACAGCAGGTGCCACAGATAAACACTGACACATTTATGATGCAGTCTCAGCCAGTTCCTGCACCACAGCCCCCGGTCCCCGGTCCACAATCCATGGCTCCACAGGCTGTTACACCAAGTGCATTAAACCCCATAGTCAACCCTGATCCAAGGGATCAGGCGTTAGCCCAAGCATTAGCCGCAAGGCAGCGGAGAATAGCATGAACAAAGACATACTAAGAGAACAGCTTGCAGATGATGAAGGTTGTAAGTACGAGATATACCTAGATCATTTAGCTCTACCAACTTTCGGAATCGGTCATTTAATTAGAGACGCTGATCCAGAACACGGTCAGCCCGTCGGCACACCTGTATCAGAAGAACGTGTGCGGCAGGCATTTGATCTGGACATCCTTGTGACCATTGAGGACTGCCACAGACTGTATGAAGACTTCGACGATTTACCAGAGGAAGCTCAGTTGGTCATAGCCAACATGTGCTTCAACCTCGGATATCCACGCCTGTCCAAGTTCAAGGGCATGAAGTCTGGCATTGATGACCGGGATTGGCACCGTGCAGCAGACGAAATGGTCGATTCGAGGTGGCATGATCAGGTCCCGAACCGCGCAAAGCGTTTAGTCAAGCGAATCCGTGATTTAGCAAATGACTGAAAACATTAAATAAAAACATCGATTCTCGTCGAGCTAATTTACAATGACCGTATCATTACACCCTCAAGTCCCTGAGAATCGCTGTCCGCGCTGTCAATCACCCCTAAAAGTGGTTCAAGTGCACGGACACGGGCAGTGTCACTACTGTAAAGCTGTGATTGATGATTGTTGTCAGGGTGAAACCTGTCAGGTTTCTAACCCTTCCGATGGTTTAACAGGGTCGCAGCGCACACCCATTACAATGTGATCTTTATTTATCGTAAGTAGCTGCGCCGCCATCTCAGTGGTTCTGTCAATACACTCATTGATAGTTTTATATGGACCTCGTGTATCATTCGCCGCAAAACAATTATTTAAATCACCCGCTAGACAAACCAGTACCATCGCCTCGAACATCTTCTTCTTCCTTGTGCCTTGGGTAGTACACATCTACATGTGACTCACAGTTAGGACAATGAAGGTTGCTAACGATGAGCCATTCATCTGATTCTTCGCAATCGAAATCGCCGCCCCAGATAAGCTCAGTTTTACAATGCCAACAATTCATCCTACTTCACCCCAGTTGTTACCTAGCTCCGCATCAACATCAAACGGAACCTTTAAATCAGGTACACAGGTAGACATGATTTCGACTACGCGGTCAGCCTGATCTTGTGACTCAATGTTAAAGCAAAGTTCATCATGAACGGTAAGCATGGGACACAACCCCTCGCTGTAACATTCAGCCATGGCTTTCTTAGTTTGGTCCGCGCTAGACCCCTGAATCAGCCTGTTCAGGGCTTTGTATGTAAAGGCTCTGCGGATCCGGCCCTTACCACCATATTCTTTTATGGCTTGTTCCATGGGCAGCGGCTTATTGTAACTGTAGGATACAGGTTCCCACATGTCAAAGCGACATTTACGCCCAAGCCACGTCCTAATAACACCGCGCTCTGATGCATATCTGGATGTCATGTCTGCCAGACCTTTTACAAAAGGAACGCGCTCGTAGTATTTGTTGAGTAGTGACGTTGCCTCATCCTCTGTGATGTCAAGCACATTGGCTAGCTTCTTCTTGCCCATACCATACATGATGCCAAGGTTTACAGTCTTGGCTTCCTTACGAGGAATCTCTGCCATGTCCGCCACCATCTGGTGGAAGTCAGCATCACCTTCGTGGTACATTTTAACAACGTCGTCAATCTGTGGATGACGATCCACACCTGTCAAGGTGGCACAGTAGTGGGCTAGCCACCGAGGCTCTTGAGATGCATAATCAAATGATCCCCACTTGCATCCATCCTCTGGTATAAATAGACCACGGATCATCTTCTTGATCTCTGGATCACGAGCCGGGATCTGTTGCAGGTTGGGGTTGCTTGAAGAAAAGCGTCCCGTTACAGTACCGCCATCATCAGAACGAAGGGCATTGAAGTCACAATGAATACGTCCATTATGCGAATGTTCAAGAATTGTCTCAACAAATGTCGTATTGGCCTTGTTGAGTTCACGAATTTTCACAATCTTTTTGGCAAGCGGGTGCTCGTGGTTGGCAAGAAACTGTTTGGTAAAAGACGGCGCTCCCGTGTTTGGTGTTGTCGCGTACTTGATCCCGACAGAGTCGAAGGCTTTTGCAACAGATGTCGCAACCCACGGCTCAATGGCGACCCCAGTCTCTTCCTTTACTTCTTTAAGTAATACCTGTTCACGGCCTGATAGTTCTTTCTTTACCTGCTCCGCCCTGTCCATGTCCACACGGACACCGCGTGTCTTCATGTCAAGCAGTACAGGAACCAGACTTGACTCTAGCTCAAAGATAGATGTGCATTCGTCCTTAACCAAGTCGGTGCGTAGCCGATCCCACAGACGGAGAGTAACAGCCGCATCCTGCTCTGCGTATGGGCCGACATATCTGGATGGTAAACGATACATATCACTTTTGGCATTGACGCCAAACTCTTCAGCAGCCGAGCGTAGTATCTTTTCATCCTTGCGCTCAGACAGATAATCACGGGCCAGTGAATCCAAGTTGTACCAGCGGCGATTCTCATTCAGCAACGGCGCTGCAACCATTGTATCAATGATCTTACCCTGAACTTCTATGCCCTCTGCTCGGAGCCATCCAAGATCATACAGCGCATTGTGCATTACCTTTTCGATGTTGGGTGTAGCCATCATCTTCTTCATCCACGCCATCACAGATGAACGCGGCAGGTTGCCTGCATCGTGTTTGATTGGCAGATACCAAGAACTATCTCCTGCTGCTACAGCTATCCCAATGATGTACCCATCCTTACGACACCACCCCGGTCCAAGCTTGGTCAGGTTTGGGTCTCGTGTCTCAAGGTCAACAGCTATTCTATCGTACTGTGTAAGATCAGGCAGCGAAGCAGGTGGGGACCAGTCACTGTCTGTCTTGCCCCAAGCCACATCTTTGATGTCTTGTGCAAGCAGGTGATATTGATACGAATCAGTCATCAGCTAGCTCCCCGCCACATGCCATGTACCCACAAGCATCTACCCAGTTGTCAATGTGGTTTGGGTTGGATGCTATACGGGCAACCTTTAATAATGTCATCTTGACAGCGCAGTCCATACCGATAGGTAGATCATCAGGCTTGATGCTATCCCACCAGTACCACACAGTTTCTATGTTTTTGAAGTTGTTCTCCATCTCACCATGCTGCGAGGCACGATCTTGTGTTACATAACCTTTGGCGGTGTCTAGTATCTCTGCTCTTTTCATATTGCAAACCCGTATTGTCCTGTTGATTCGATTAAGTGAAGATGTTTTTTTGTGCGCGTGGCACCAACATAGAAAACCCTGACCTCACTATCTTGGTCAAGGTTTTCTGTGCATGCTTTTGTAGAGTCTAAGAAAAGGGCGACGTTATCCGCCTCGCCACCTTTGGCTTTGTGTATCGTCGATATCCGGATCCTCGGACTGCCAGATAGTAATCGCTCCCCCCGCCGACGTACCGACGTAATGTAAGCGATCTCCTTGTCCGA
>Ga0255781_10000694_pt1 | contig 27243 bp, 45 predicted proteins | sample 101ome_21_FD_179979 | JGI IMG/M metagenome (GOLD analysis project Ga0255781, IMG submission 179979) | Coastal salt marsh microbial communities from the Groves Creek Marsh, Skidaway Island, Georgia - 101413BT metaG (version 2) | ecosystem: Environmental > Aquatic > Marine > Intertidal zone >... | reverse complement strand
TGCTGAAGTTCAGTACGACAAGATGACAACCCAAACTCTAAATCAGGAGAGAAGAGATGCCATTAACAAGCAAAGGTAAAAAGATTATGAAGTCAATGAAGAAAAGTTACGGAAAGAAAAAAGGTGAACAAGTATTCTACGCTTCTAAAAACAAAGGCACAATAAAGAAAGTAGAAAAGAAAAATGGAAAATAAACTAAAATCAGAATATCATTTAAAGATGATTGACGAAGTAACTAAAAAAAGAGTTCAAAAGATTATCGATGAAATAAGAGATTTTGTTCAACAACAATCAGAGCAAGGCGTTGATTTAATTGAATTAGCTCAAGTGATGTTATCAATGAGTCGTGAAACATTGGTTGATGCTTATGGTGAACTAGCAGCAGATAGTTATATTGCACAGCAAATTAGTTATTTGAAAAATCAGGAAAATAGTCTAACATTACACTAATGAAAAAACGTTTAACAAAAACAATACCTCCAAAAAAGGGCCCTGTTTCACAGGGTGAATCTATTCCACCAGGTAAGATCATGGAAGTGAAGTCTGTACCTGAGGATAAAAAACACAAGCGTGGTTATGGAATAGCATCAAAAGGTCTTAAATTTGAAGGAGTATTCTAATGAATATACTTGGAAAAATTAAAGACTGGTCTTCTAGTATAAAGAAGCGTGACGCTATTATAGCTGTTATATTCTTTGTGATAGGATACTGGTCATGCTCTGGAATCTAGTTCCCACAGTTTTAAAAGGCGTAGTCGATGTTGTTAAGACAAAGACAGAGACTAAAAAGCTTATGGCTCAGGCTGAGCAAACGCATATTAGAAAAATGGCTGAGGGCGAAATTGCCTATGCCATTGAAACTCAAAAAAATATGCAAAACTCTTGGCGTGATGAATGGTTTACCGTCATTCTCTCAATTCCACTCCTTATAGTTTTTGGAGCTATATTCTTTGGTAAATACGAGTGGATCGATAAATTAAAAGAAGGTTTTACTACTTTAGACAGTCTCCCGGACTGGTACATTTGGGCATTAATGGCTGCTATCGCAAGTAGCTTCGGCTTAAAAGTAACTGATTTAGCTATCAAAAAATTTAAAAAATAATGCAACAGTCTTTTGACTATTTGGTAAAAAAGGAAATTCAAAAAAGAATTGACGAATATAAAGATGATGTTCTTTCTAAAAATATTGTTTCCTTTGAAGACTACAAATACGCATTAGGAAAACTTCATGCAATGGAGATGTTTTTAATCGACTACAAACAAGTTTTAGGAAAGGTGATGAAAGACGATGAGTAAATTAATATTACCAGAAGGTTTTAATAAAAAACCTAAAGTAAAAGAAGTAAAGAAAGAAGAAGAAGACAAAGGTCCTGCTTTAGAAAGAATACCTCAAGCAACAGGATGGAGAATGGTTGTTCTGCCTTATAAAGGTGTTGATAAAACAAAAGGTGGTTTATATCTCACAGATAAAGCCATTGAAGAACAACAACTAACAACCAACGTTGGTTTAATTTTAAGCATGGGTCAAGACGCTTATGCTGATAAAGAAAAGTTTCCCAACGGACCATGGTGTAAAAAAGGTGATTGGGTAGTCTTTGCAAGATATGCGGGATCCAGAGTTAAAATTGAAGGTGGAGAAATTCGTATTCTTAACGACGATGAAATTTTAGCTAAATTAAAATCACCTGAAGACGTATTAACAATCTACTAAGGAGATAATTATGGCTGAAGAAAAAATGGTAGACCTTGACACTACAGGAGAGGGTCAAGAGGTTGAACTTCAAGAAGAAGATAAATCTACTGAAGAGAATAAGGCTGAAGAAAAAGAAGCCACATCTGAAACAGAACAATCAGTAGAAAAATCTAATGAGGAAGACTCAGGAGACGATTCTAAAGATGATAATTTAGATAAATACTCTAAGAACGTTCAAAGAAGAATTAAAAAACTTTTAGATCGTATAGAGAAAACTGAACAAAGAGAACAAGAAGCTCTTCGATTTGCAGAAACAGCAAAGAAAAAATATGAAGAGTATGAAGGTAAGATTAAATCTTTGGATGAAAACTATATTACAGAGTACGAGACCAGAGTTAAGTCTCAGATTGAACAAGCTAAAAAAGCTTATCAAGACGCTTTGTATAACAACGACGTTAATGCTCAAGTCGAGGCTCAAAGAGCTTTGACAAGATTAGCGATCGAAGAAGAAAGAGCAATTGCTTCTAAAAATCAAAGAGAACAGTTATTAAAACAACAAGAAGGTTTGATGGCTGAAAAAGCACAACCACAACAAACTGCACCAAGACAGCCTGATCCTAGAGCTGAGCAGTGGGCAGAAGATAATGATTGGTTTGGTAAAGATGAAGCAATGACTTTTACTGCTTTAGCTCATCACAAAAAACTTTTAAGAGAAGGATTTGATCCTAAAAGTGATGAATATTATGAGGAAATAAATGGATACATGAGAAATCAATTTCCACATAAATTTAATCAAGAAGCTAAAGAAGAAACCAAAGAAGTAAGAGAAAAAGCTCCTCAAACAGTTGCTGGAGCATCTCGAACATCAAAATCAAGTGGTTCTAAAAAGGTGAAGCTAACTCCTAGTCAAGTAGCGATAGCGAAAAAATTAGGCGTTCCCCTTGAAGAATACGCAAAATATGTATAGATTGGAGATAATATGGTAAATAAAACGCTTAGGTCTAATGAGACAAGGGAAAAGACAGCTCGTAAAAAAGGTTGGACAAGACCTTCTGCATTAGACGCACCCCCAGCTCCAGATGGTTATAGACATCGATGGATCAGGGAATCAGTCAGAGGATTTGATGATTACAAAAACATCAGTGGAAAATTACGCGAAGGTTGGGAATTAGTCCGAGCCGACGAGTATCCTGACTGGGAACTTCCTACTATCGAAGACGGTAAGCACGCTGGTGTGATAGGGGTAGGTGGGTTGCTGTTAGCTCGTATGCCAATAGAGACAATTGAAGAGCGAAACGCTTATTACAGACAATTAACAGAGGGCCAAAAGCAAGCTGTTGACAATGATCTATTGAAAGTCGAGGATCCAAGGATGCCGATCAGTAAACCCCAAAGGCAAACCAAAGTAACTTTTGGTTCAGGAAACAAGTCGTAATCGGCACGGTTTGTTAGACGACCAATATTAACACGTATTACAAAGGAGTAATATTATGGCAAACGTAGACGCACCATTCGGGTTCAGACCCGTACAAAAGGTGGGTGGCGGAGTATCAAACCAAGGGCAAACTGAATATGCTATTGCCAATAACTATGGTACTGCCATCTTCCAAGGTGATCCAGTTGAACTCGTTTCCACTGGTACACTAGAAGTCGCTAATGCTGCAGGTAATACTATTGTTGGTATTTTTAATGGTTGTTTTTATACAGACCCAACTACACAAAAACCAACTTTTAGTAATTACTACCCAGGTAGCATTTTAGCTGACGACATCGTAGCAAACGTTATCGATGATCCGAATCAGTTGTTTGAAGTTCAAGCATCTGGAACAGTAACAGCTGCTAATGTCGGTGAAAATGCTGAGACAGCATACACTGCAGGTAGCACAAAATCAGGTATATCTAAAGCTGAAGTGGACACTTTTGCATCAAACGCTAGCTCAACATGGATTATCGTAGGTCTTTCAAAAGATCCAGATAACGATGATACATCTTCTGCTAACGGTAACTTGATCGTAAAACCAAACCTTCACTATTACACTGGTGGAAAGGCAGGGGTATAAACCATGGCTATTTCAAGAAGTCAACTCGTTAAAGAGTTAGAACCAGGTTTAAACGCACTGTTTGGCTTGGAATACGCAAGATATGAGCAAGAGCACACAGAAATCTTCGATCAAGAGTCTTCTGACAGAGCATTCGAAGAAGAAGTAATGCTTTCAGGTTTTGGATCAGCTCCAGTTAAATCTGAAGGCGCAGGTATCTCTTATGATACTGCTGCTGAAGCTTATACTTCACGTTACACACACGAAACAATTGCATTAGGCTTTTCAATCACTGAAGAAGCTGTAGAAGATAATCTCTACGATCAGCTTTCTTCTCGTTACACAAAAGCTCTTGCAAGATCAATGGCTAACACAAAGCAAGTTAAAGCTGCTGACGTTTTAAACACAGCATTTGCTGCTGGTGGAGCTGCAGGTACTAACCCAGGTGGTGACGGTGTTTCACTTATTAACACAGCACACCCACTTGCAGTCGGTGGTACTTTCTCCAACAGATTAGCAGTAGACGCTGACTTAAACGAAGTATCACTTGAGCAAGCTTTAATTGACATTGCTGCATACGTAGACGAGCGTGGTTTAAAAATCGCAACTCAAGGTAGAAAACTGATCATTCCAAAAGAATTACAGTTTACTGCTGACAGATTAATGAGCTCAGCGCTAAGAACAGGTACAGCAGACAATGACATTAACGCTATCAGAAACATGGGAATGATTCCTGAAGGTTATGTAGTAAATCACTTCTTAACTGACACAGATGCATTCTTCATTAAAACTGATGCACCTAATGGTCTAAAGCACTTCGTGAGAACACCAATGTCCACAAACATGGAAGGTGATTTCGACACAGGTAACGTAAGATACAAAGCTAGAGAGAGATACTCATTTGGTTTCTCTGATCCTAGAGGTATCTTTGGTACTTCAGGCGCTGCCTAATAAATAATTAATTAAACAAGAAGGGCGTATGTCTTTGACTGCGCCCTTTTTTTATGCAAGAATGTAGCTTTATTAACCTCATGACCCTTAGGGGACTATTAACAAAAGGAGATAGACATGGGAACAACTACATTTTCTGGTCCAGTAAAGGCCGGAACAATCAAAGAAACAACAGGTACTACTTTAGGATCTGATGTTAAAAACGTAGGCCAAGTTGTAATGGCACAATCTGCATTTATTGATATTACAGGTGCTTCACATCTTAATCAGGTAATTGGAACAATTCCTGCAAATTCACAAATTACAGACGTTGTTTTAAACGTAACAACTGTAAATGATGATACTAATGCAGCGACTGTTTCTGTTGGCACAACAGATGATGGTGATGCTTTTATCGCAACTGCAAACGTCAAAGCTTTAGGCACAACTTATGGTACTTTAGATACTGAAGCATCAAATGTTGGTTCAACTGACATTCAAGTTCTTGCTGATTTTACAGGAACAGATGGTGATGGAACCACAGGTAATGCAACAGTAACTGTAAAATATTTACAAAACGCTCAAATAGCACTTGCTGGCGACGTACCTGCGTAAGGAGTAAATCATGGCTAACACAGTAACAGGACCTACAATTCAATTTCAAGGTGATCGTAAAATGATTAACACTTGTTTTGTATCTTGTGATGGTGGCAATACTAGCTCAATTACTCTTGTCGATGTATCTGCTTTAGCTACTAATAAAGCTGGTGAAGCATGTACACAAGTATCCTTAAATAAAATTTGGTATAGTGGTGGTGGAACAGCAAACTCTTCTGCCACTCTTACTTGGGATGCTACTGCCGACGTTCCTTTCTTATCGTTAAACTATGACAACAATTTTGACTTCTCTTCTTTTGGTGGTCTTGATAACACTCAAGCTACAGGATACACAGGAGATGTAAAATTGGAAATTCCTGCAACTACAGTAGCAGGTCAAGAGTTTACAGTTTGGTGTGAGTGGGTAAAAAAGTATGACTAGGAAAGCTGACAAGCAACCACCTAAAACAAAAAAATATTTCCGTTCCACTAAAAGTGGAGCGGGAATGACTAAAGCAGGTGTCGCTCGTTATAGACGAGAGAATCCTGGTTCTAAACTAAAAACTGCTGTTACAGGTAAGGTAAAACCTGGAAGTAAGGCTGCTAAAAGAAGAAAGTCTTTTTGCGCTCGATCAGCAGGACAAATGAAAAAATTTCCCAAAGCTGCAAAAGATCCTAACTCAAGATTAAGACAAGCTCGTAAACGTTGGAGATGTTAAATGAGACAAGATTGGTTTATGTGGTTATGTTCAGCGATCTTAATAACTTTTGTTCTTTTTATAGGCTTTCAAAAAAAATCTCACGCTGAGACAAATACCGTGTCCAGCACGGTAGTAACAAATTCAACACCACCAACAGCTTCTGCACCAAATTCAATGGTCACAAATAATGATATATGTAAAGTTTCTGTTGGCTCTAGCGTTCAAAATAACGTTTTAGGATTAGCTACAGGATACGTCATTGACGATGAGCTATGTCAGAAATTAAAGCTAAGTCGTTCTATGTATGCCTATGGCATGAAAGTGGCGGCAGTATCAATATTATGTCAAGACAGTCGTGTTTGGGACGCCATGACCGATGCTGGGACCCCTTGTCCTGCACGAGGATCCATAGGCGCTGAAGCTGCTCAATATTGGACTGACAATCCAGATGAAATTCCAGACGGAAGTAAATACAAAACAGAATACGTTCAAGCCAACAAACTAGAACCTAAGGAGTTCACTGATGCACAAAATGCTGCTCTTTTCAAAACTTTGTTTATTATTGCTACTGGCTTCCTTATCCTCTAAAGCAGACTGTTTACCCAATGCTGAAGGACTTTGTACTCCAGGTGTCACTATTGATGAGCAAGTCACTCTAGAAAAAACAGAAGAAGATAAAGGTACAGAAATTATCTTCACTACGACTACAACCAAAACAACTACCACAACCACTGTTACTAATGAAGACTCTGGTGATATTCTTGAATATGAAGAAGGTTTTTTATCTATTGAAAGATATGAAGGAGATATGGATTATGATTGGGGTGGTGAAGGGCCTGCGAGTATACCATCAGGAACTTACTGTGGTGATTTAGGAACTGATACTTGTGCAGAAATTACAGGCAGTGATGATAATAAATCTCGTATGCTAGTTGATGGCATGGGTTCTACTTTTTATCAAGAAGTTGACATTTCTGATTTAAACATAGATAACGGTGGTGAGGTTACATATTCCATAAAAGTCGATAAACAAGATGCTCAAGATAGAATCTACATGCACGTTACAGGAACTGGTGGAGGGACTACCGTCTTTGCAGGTACTGATATCTTGTCTGAATCTGGAGTTGCCTCAGGCTACCAAACATACAATGGGTCTTTTGATTTCAGTGGCGTTCTAAGCAAAGTTACAATCGAAATCGGTGGTCGAGATATCAATCTTGCTGTTGGTCCTATGTTTGACGATGTATCGGTTAATGTTTTCTATAATGTTATTTCTACTATCATTGAACAACAAATAACTACAGTAGAGGAAATAGTTTATTTAAATATTACAGATCCTACTCAAATAGATTTGATAGAAGAAATTATTGAATACAATGATATTAAAATAGATGATTCTGGTGAAGTTGAGTTTACACCCATAGAAACTGTACAAGAAGAAATTACTTACGAAAGTGTTGAAATTGAAATAGCAGAATTAAAGCTCGATATACCAGAACCTGAAGCTGAGATTGTTCAAGTTGAAACTGAAGTAGAAACTGAGATTCAAATGGAAATGGAAGAAGTTGAGGTAGTTGAACCTGAGCCAGAAGGAACTACAGAAGAGTCTCAAGAAGAACAACCAGAACCAGAACCAGAAAAACCACAAACACTACAAAAAGAAGAAGATTCAAAAGAAACGGTAGAAGAAGAGAAATCATCAGAACCTAAGGTATCAGAGAAAGAAAAAGCTGCTACTAAAATAGTCAAGAAAATTGATGATAAGGCTAGATATGACGATGCTGCTCAAACAAAAACTTTAATTGTCATGCAGATGCTTGGTAATACAAAAACATTCTTTGATGCACAATCAACAATAGTTGATACCGATGTTAATGAATATTTAAACAAGACAATAGAAGATCAGTATGGTATTTTGTTCAACATGGCACAAGAAAATACTATTCAGGAGATGATTAATGGCCAGTATTGAGTATCAGGGACTTAAGTTTTCCGGAGGAAAATTCTTCATTATCCTTTCTTTAATTGGCGCTATTGTCGGTGGTGGATGGACTGGTTATAAGTTTTACGATGATTACTTAGATATGAAAGCCAAAATAGAAGAATACACAGCACCTGATTTATCCTCTTATGATGAAAAAATAGCAGTTTTAAAAGCAGAAATAGATTCTATTCTCGATGAGATTACCTTAGTGGCTGATGTTGCTAAAGATTTAAAGAACGATATGAAGACTGATTTAAGGTCTATGAATAATGATATTAGACATATTACAGAAATAGTTAATGACATTGAAGATAGACAAAAAGAAGATACAAGAGAAATATTTGACGAGTTGAAAATTATTGAAGATGAGTTAAACTTGTCTATAAATAAAGCGTTAAATAACCCTTTAAATGATATGAGTGCAAAATCAAAATGAAACTAGATCTAAAAACAATACTTCCGTACATAGTATTAGTAGCAACTTTAGCTATGACTTGGGGTATGTGGTCTGAAAGATTAAACGCAGTCGAAAAGAAAGCAGACACTGTTGCACAAATGCAACAGGATATTGCTATTATCAAAGATAGATTATTAATGCTTGATGATAGAACTCAATGGATTGAAGAGTTCCTAATCAAGACTATGGATTATTAATGGCTATTTCAAGAGCACAAATGCAGCAAGAAGTATCTACAGGAGGTAGAAAAATGAAAAAGAAACTAAAACCTGTCCCAGCTAAAAATAAGGGACTAAAAAAATTACCTACGAAGGTAAGAAACAAAATGGGATATATGAAAAAAGGTGGTAGAGTAAAATAAATGTGTGATGGCTGTGATAAGCTTTGCATAAAGTGTGAGTCAATGATGGAGCAATGTGTAAAATGTGGATGTACTTGTCACTGCGAGCAAACTTGTATGTGTGAGTGCGCAGTCTGTGAACACGAGGAGAAACAAGATGGGTAAATTATGTGCAAGAGGTAAAGCGGCCGCTAAGAGGAAATTTAAAGTGTACCCATCAGCTTATGCAAATATGTATGCAAGTGCTGTATGTTCAGGAAAAGTTACTCCAGGAGGGAAGAAGAAGGTAAAGAAAAAAGCCAATGGAGGATCTATCTCTCAGCAAAGAAAAAAGATTTCTAGTTATGATCAAGGTGGTATTGCAAAAGGTTGTGGTGCTGTTATGGAAGAAAAAAGAAAAGTTACGCAGAAATTCTAATGGCTAAGGGTGGTTTACGTAAATGGGTAGCTGAGAAATGGGTAGATATTGGTGCTCCTAAAAAAGACGGTAAATATCAACCTTGTGGACGTTCTAAAGGTTCTAAAAGAAAATATCCAAAATGTGTTCCGCTTGCAAAAGCAAGAAGTATGACAAAAGGTCAGAAAGCTTCAGCAGTCAGACGTAAAAGAGCCGCAGGTAATCCTGGAGGTAAACCCACAATGGTAAAAACATTTGTCAAGAAAAAGAAAAGCTGAAGAAATAAAAAAAGACGTTATTAACTGGTCTAAGACTGTCTTAGAACCAATGAACAAACATATCGGTTTTCCTGCTTGTCCTTTTGCCGCTAAATGAAGAAAAGATAAAAAATTGCGAATTGAAGTTCGTATGGATAAATCTAAATATGAAAAACAGTTAACTTCCGTTATTAAGTCTTGGAACAAAAAAGAACATGATATTATAATTTACTGTGACCCTTTTTTTGAACAATATAGTCCTGAACAATTTCAAGAAAAAATAGATTTTTATAACAAAACTTATAACAGAAAAGATGTATATTTTATGGGATTTCATCCAAAAACTCCTGCTGATCCTGACAGCGAAGCTTTTCTTTGTGACCCAACTGAGGAACCTGTCGAACACTCTGAACTAGAGTATTCCATGATGCTCATACAGAAGTTTAAACAACTTTATGAAGCAAGTTGCAAACTGCATAAGATAGGCTATTATGAGAAATGGCCAAAGGAATACTACAATGAAGTAGTAGCTGAGCGCCAAAGTACGTACGAAAAACTTTTTAAAAAGGGAGTCAAATCATGATGAAAAAGAAACAAGTAATCAAAAAAAGAGGTGGGGGAATGATGAAGAAGCGTGGTGGAGGAATGATGAAGAAGCGTGGTGGTGGCATGATGAAAAAAATGAAATCAGGTGGCGCTATAAATCAACACAAAAGAATGGCTATGGGAGAGACGGTTAATTAATAATGGCTACCTCTGGAACAACTACTTTTAATTTAGATATAGACGACGTTATTGAGGACGCGTATGAACGCTGTGGTATTCAAACTCGTTCTGGTTATGATTTAAAATCTGCAAGACGTAGCCTTAATATTTTATTTCAAGAATGGATGAACAGAGGTATTCATTTATGGAAAGTAGAAAATCAAACTACTAATTTGGTAGCAGGCACGACAACATACACTGCTCCTAGCGATGCCAGTGATGTTTTAGAAATGACTTTTAGAACAGTTTCTAGTGGAACAACAACTGATACTACAATGACAAAAATATCTCGTTCAGAGTATCAAGCTATTCCAAATAAATTTTCTCAAGGACAACCTACTCAGTATTATGTAGAGAGAAATCTTTCTAATGTTGTAATTAATTTGTATCAAACACCTAATACAACAGATACACAGATAAACTACAATTACATTGGAAGAATACAGGATGTCGGAGCTTATACAAATCAGCCTGATGCACCTTTTAGGTTTTTACCTTGTATGGTATCAGGACTAGCGTTTTATCTTTCTCAAAAGAAGAATCCTCAAATGACTCAAACTCTTAAACTTTATTATGAAGATGAATTACAAAGAGCATTAACGGAAGACGGTCAACGAGCCTCTCTACATCTAACTCCTCAAAACTATTTTATAAACGGATCATAATATGGCTACCTTTGCTACAGGTAAACATGCTTTAGCTATCTGTGATCGATGTGGTCAACAGTATAAGTTTCACCAAGTAAAAAAAGAATGGAATGGTCTGATGACTTGTCCTGAGTGTTTTGAACCGAAACATCCTCAGTTAGATCCTCCACATCATAGTGCTGATGCACAGGCTCTTCCATGGACACGACCAGCGAGACAAGAACCAGTAACCGTTTTTGTTGGAGCTCCAGGAGACAGTCCTTTTACCTCTAATGGAATGCAACCTTCGACAGAAACAAGAGACTTGAATCCTGTAACATCAGTTGGTACAGTCACAATTGTAATATCATGAACTATAGCGAATTATTAACAAACGTCAGAAACTACACAGAGGTGACTTCCGATGTATTAACTAACGCAGTTATCAATGTATTTATTACCAATATAGAAAATAAAATAGCACGACAATTAGATACTGACGATCAAAGAAGATATGCAACTACTACTTGTACTGCTAACAATGCATTTTTAGATGTATCAGGACCAGAGGGTGGTTTTCGTTTTGCTAGAGCAATACAGTTAGTGAAATCAAACGATGAGCGTGTTTGGTTAGAGCAAAGAGATAATACCTTTATGGATGAATACGCTGTGGAAAGATCAACAGCAGGAGATTATACAGGAGAGCCAAAATATTGGGGTAACTGGGATCAAAATACTTTAATTTTAGCTCCTACTCCAGATCAAGTTTACACCATTGAAATGTGGTACGACGAAACACCAGAACATTTGGATACAAGCAATTCTAGTTCAACTACTTTTGTATCTAATAATGCTCCTGAGGTATTGCTATATGGGGTTTTAGGAGAAACCTTTTCCTACTTGAAAAACCCTCAAGATATGCAATTATACGAAGCTAAGTACCAAGTAGCTCTGCAAGATTTTGCACAAGAGCAAATGGGTCGTAAACGTAGGGATGAGTATCAAAATGGTGTGTTACGCATTCCGATGAAATCGCTAACACCATAAAGGGAGTAACTAAAAATGGCAATTAACCAAGCAGTTTGTGCAACATTCAAACAGCAGTTGTTAGATGGCGATCATGATATATCAAGCGATACAGTCAATCTCGCTCTCTATACAAGTTCTGCTACATTGGATGCAAACACATCAGCCTATTCAGCAACTAACGAAGTTGGTGCATCAGGCTCATACGCAGCAGGCGGTGCAACATTACAAAATGCAAACGTCAGCTTAACTAAAACTAACGCAACAGCGTCAACAGCTTTTGTAGACTTTGATGACTTATCATTTACAAGTGCAACAATCTCAGCTCAAGCAGCTTTGATTTACAACACTTCATCAGCAAATACAAATGCAGCGATTGCAGTATTAGATTTTGGTGGCGTAAAAACATCCACAAACGGAACATTCACAATTCAGTTTCCAACCAACGACGCAACAAGTGCTATTTTAAGGATTTCCTAATCCTAGGGAGTCCTTACCATGGCAGACGCTTGGGGTGAAAATAATTGGGGCGAAGGCTTTTGGGGCCAACAGAGTTCCATAACAGCGACTGTCACTGGTGTAGAAAGTTCATTTACACTTGAAGATGTTGGGCGTACAGGCACAGCATTAATTAATCCTACAGGTGTGCAAGCACCTGCTGAGGTTGGTCAAGCAATTGGCGAACCTGAATCTATTTATCCTTTAACAGGAGCACAATCTAATACATCAACAGGATCAGTAACTATAGCTGAAGGACATGGCGTTCAACCAACAGGCGTTGAGATGTCTTTTGCTGATGGCACTGAAACTGTTATCACAACAACTGATTTTGGTTGGGGAAGAAATACTTGGGGATCATTTGCCTGGGGTGAAAACATCACAATCAATGCTCCAGTAACAGGCGAGCAAATGACATTTGGTCAATCAAATGTCGATGTCTTCACAGGAACAGGTATTGTAGCTAATGCTACAGGAATTGAGATGTCGACCAACTTAGGTACGACCACTCAAACCACCGATCAAATACTTTCAGTTACTGGTATTAATATTCAATCAAGTGCAGCTCTAGCAACGATTATTGCTGACGGAAGTGTTACAACATCTGCTCCCGCAGATATCATGGATACTTTTGTTGGTTCTGTAACGATTGATATCTTTACACAAGTAGATCCAACTTCTCTTGTTTCTACATTTGATTTAGGTACAGTAGTGGCTCCCGCTGCCGCCTTACCAACAGGCGAAGAAATTAGCACCAATATTGGTGATGTAGTTATTCCAATTACAGTTGCTGGTCTATCAATGCAGTTTGATGATGGTACAGCTACTTCGACAGCAGGTGCAATCGTAACACCAACAGGTATTGAAATGTCCGTAGTTTTGGGTAATATGAGATCAACACCTTGGGCAAATGTTGTCACGGGTGCAAGTAATACATGGACACCAGTCGCAGCTTAGAAATATAGTGAAAAGAATAGTAATAGGTCTTCACCTTTTTTATCATGATGGTAGTATCGCTACGTATGATTTAGATACAAAAGAATTTAAATATTTAAAATTTGAAAGAATTACAGGAGTAAAATGGCAGTGTCACGATGATTTAACTTCTTGGATAAAATATTTAAATTACTTAAATTATGGTTTAGAAGATATAATTTCTATTTTTTTGGTAAACTGTTCAGATATTTTACCTAATTTATCGTCTAATACTTTTCCAAACAGAGAAAGAATAATGGTTGTTGACCATCATGAGTGTCATCACCATAGCACATCTAATTTAAATTCTATTGTTTTGGATGACACAGGAAGTCAACATGATTGTTTATCTATTTTTAAAAAACATAAAATAAAAGAAAAATTGTTTACATTTAATAATTATAGTCTTGGAAAGGTGCTTCAACATTTATGGAAAATTTGGTTTTTAGATGAGAGTCAAGAAAGTCATTCTAGTCATGCAGGGCATTGCATGGCTTTATCTGCGTTTGGTAAAGATTATTCTGAAAAAATATCAATTCAATTTCAAAATAGATACAGTGATAGTTTTTTTGATTTTTTAAAAAAAGATACAGGGAAAGACCACACAGAAAAGTGTAATAACTACGTTACTTCCTTACATTTTTATTGGTTTAAAAAAATAAAAAATATTTTAAAAAAATATTTTGATAAAAATCAATTTTTTTCTGGGACTGGAGGGGTTGGAGAAAACATTATATTAAACACCTTAATAAAAAATGAATATCCAAACTTTGAACCCTCTCCTCATTGTGGAGATGAAGGAACTTCGATAGGAGCATTAATTTACGGTTTAAAAAATTTACATAGAATAAGAACAAAATTAAATTTTAAAAATTTACATCAACATGATGAAAATTTTGGATTTGCTAGTCAAAAAACAATAAAGAAGGTTGCTAAGCTTTTATATGATGGAAAATTAGTTATGTGGGGACAAGGGTGGGGAGAGGTTGGACCAAGAGCGTTAGGTTTTCGTTCTATTCTCATGAATCCTTGCGTTGCTAATGCAAAAGAAATAATCAACGATAAAGTAAAAAAGAGAGTATGGTTTCGACCTTATGGAGCGAGTGTTCCTACTGATACTTATAAAACTTATTTTGATTTAGATTATGAAAGTCCTTGGATGTTATATCAAGCAAAAGTAAAAGATCCTGTAAAATTTAAAAATATTACTCACGCAGATGGAACATGCAGAATTCAAACCGTAGATAAGGACCATAATCCTACATTTTTAAAGTTATTAAAAGAATTTGAAAAATTATCAGGGTATCCTGTGCTGATTAACACTTCTCTAAATATACCCGGAAAACCAATTGTAGGCACAAAAAAACAAGCTATATTTATGTTTGACAATTCACAAGCAGATGTATTAGTTATAGGGGATGGTATATACACAAAATAGTTGTTTTGTGTATTAAAAAAGATATATTTTAAAGAGGTTTAAAACATGGCAAGTACATATTCAGATAGACTCAAACTCGAACTCATGGAGACAGGCGCTAACGCCAATACATGGGGAAATAATACCAATACAAACTTAGAAACATTAGATGCTTTTAACGCAGGTTATTTATCTAAATCTGTTGCGGGATCTGCAAACGTCACATTGACAACTGCCAATGCTGATCCAAATGCTGAATCTTCTAACAAAGTCATTGAATTTACAGGAACTTTAACAGGTGATATCACCGTATTTATACCTGCGGTTGAAAACAACTATATATTTTTTAATAATACTTCTGGAGCATTTACGTTAACCGTTGCTCCAACAGGACATGGTGCAAATGGTGTAGCTATCACTCAAGGTGCACACACAGTTCAATATTGCACTGGCGACACTGTTGTTGACCTCTTTGCAAATTCTCTAGGTAATCTTTCAGTTAAGGGAACAGCTAACGTAACAGGAGCTGCCTCTTTCCAGGATAACGTATCTGTTGCCTCTGGTAAAAGTATTGATGTCAACTCTGCTATTACTTTAAACGCAAATGGATTAGTTACTGCTACTTCATATACAGGTAATGGTGCGGGGCTAACAGGTGTTGATCCTTTTGAAGCCAACACCTCAATGATTTTTAATCAAGCTTCTGCTCCTACAGGCTGGACAAAACAAACAGGTACAGCTTTAGCCAACACTGCAATGTCAATCGTCACAGGAACTGGTGGTGGTACAGGTGGTTCAGATTCTTTTTATTCAACTTTTGTATCTACAAAAAATACTGATAACGCAAACGCAGGTGTTTCTGTCTCGGGTACAGTAGGAGGAACAACTCTTTCGACTCCAACAATTGCTTCTCACGCTCATGGTCTAAATACAGTTAATCCAGGACCACCTGGTACTTCTAAAGTACCTATTAACACAGGTGGAAACCCCCAGCAAAATCAAGGGGGTGTTGTTAATCCAGCAGGAGGTGGTGGATCTCACTCACACCCTTTCAGTGTAGATTCTTCTTCTTTAACAGGAACTATATCCGTTCCAGCAATGGATATTAAATACGCTAACGTAATCGTCGCTAACAAAGATTAATGCCTATATTTGATCCCGATGGGAAGTGTCCACTTCTTAATAAGAAGTGTATTAAACATCAATGTATTTGGTATAACATGCTTCAAGGAGCACACCCTCAAACAGGTCAAGCAGTTCAAGAATGGGGGTGTTCTATAGCTTGGATGCCATTATTGATGGTCGAAAATGCGAAACACATTCAAGGAACTCAAGCGGCCACCGAATCTTTTAGAAATGAAATGGTTAAATCTCAAAACGCTATGAATAAATTATTACAGGGAAGTGATTCCGCAAAGAATTTAGCGATGAATGCAGCTAGTATATTTGAATTAATAGGAAATCATCAAAAAGCAATTGAAAAAAATGATCCTAAAATGGAAGATGAAACTATTAGACAATTAAGTAATAATAAGATAAAAGTAAAGAAAGGAAAAAAAGATGACAACAACAGTAAATAACACAACTGCAAATTCAAGAATTACAATAATTTTTGATTCAGGTATAAATCCTGAAAATGAAAATAATGGGCCTAGATTAGGCACAGGCAACACTGAGTCTGATGTTATTGTTGATAATAAATCATATTTTAATATTCGATCTCACACTGAAATTGATGCTAACGTTCATGCACTACAATGGAATGCTACAACTAATACTGGAGAGTTAGAATACATTGATAATAGAGCAAATGAATCTCTATCTTCTTTTCCTCAATGGGCAACTAATGTTGTAATAAGATGTGAGGCTCAAGATGCTTGGCAAACAGCTTATGATAATGCTATGGCGGGAGACGCAGACTCTCAAGCAAATGCTACATCAACTGCGAACACAGCGAGGGATGATTACCTTACTGCACACAGTATTACTTACTAAGTTTTCTGTGTAAAAAAAAATGAAAGAATACATTTTAGAAATTAAAAAAGCAATTCCATCTATCTTTTGTGAAAAAATAATTAATTATTTTGATCATAGTTATAATGATGCGTTGACTGTTGGTTCACCAGATGTAAATAAAAATGTTAGAAATTGTGTAACTAGAAGTATTTTGGAAACAAAAACTTTTGGTGAAAAAATATGTTCAAACGCTATTAAAGAAAAAATATTTACTTGTGTTTCTGCTTATAAAAACAGATATGATATAGACATAAGTAGAATATCTCAACTTGATATATTAAAATATGAATTTAATGAATACAAAGCGGGATATGATTTTCATCAAGACTTTGGGGATAAGGTAAGTGAAAGGCATTTATCTATATCTATTTGTTTAAACAATGAATATGAAGGAGGAGAATTTGTTTTTGATTTACCTTCTGGTAAATATGTTGTTCCTCAAAATATAGGAGATGCAGTTATTTTTCCATCAAATTTTATGTTTCCACATCAAGTGAATAAAATAACTAAAGGAATAAGATACGCTTTAATAGGGTGGGTAATATGATGCAACCAATTTTTATAAAAGAATTTCTACCTCAAGATATTTTAAATATTTGTTATTCTTATTCTATTTTAAAATTTTCTAATCAAAAAAAATTTAATATTGATTCTCAATCAAATTCTTTGGTTAGTTCTCACGGAGATAATCTCATGGAAACTATTATGGATATGAGCACTCCTATTATTGAACAAAACGTTGGAAAAAAACTATGGCCCACTTACTCTTATTTAAGAGTATATGATAAAGGTTCTGATTTAAAAATACATAAGGACAGACCTTCTTGTGAGTATAGTGTTGCTTTGTGTTTAGGAGCAGATCCAATTAATCAACCGTATGAAATTTTTGTAGGAGAAGAAGACAATCAATCTGATTATAAATACTACAACAATAAAGGAGAATACAAAAGATATAGAATAGAACATAAGTTTCCTATGGTTCCTAATAATGCCTTAATATTTCAAGGAATGGAAAAGATTCATTGGAGAGAAACATGTAATCATGATCATTTCATCACTGTTTTTCTACATTATGTTGATCAAGAAGGACCTTATAAAGAATATAAATTTGATAAGCGCAGTTGTTTAGGCGAAGAATATAAATAATGAAATTTTATACCTTTGGAATTCAAAGGACTTGCACTAATTTTGCAAGGAGAATTATAGAACATAACTTCAGTGCTGATTGGGGAAACATAAATGACTTTGGTCATTGGTCTTGGAAACATACTCCTAATGCAGATAAAGCTACTTCTCATTTAACACAAGATAGTCCTGTCATTCTTTGTTACAAAACTCCTTTAATGTGGATGGAAAGTATTATTAGAAATGATGTGGACTTCATTAATCGTTGGGGACTAGCAAAATACCCAGATTATCATGATGAAGATTTATTGTGGGAAAACGCTTTGTATAAATTTAGTATTCCAATGGCTATTGATAAATGGATTGAGTTTCACACAGAATGGATAAAGTTTTCTCATCGTTGTAACTTTGTTATTATGAATCAGAGAAAAATGTTAGAACAACCAAGTGCTATTGAGATATTAAGTAACATTGAAAGTAAATTAAATCTTTTAAAGAAATCATCACAATGGACACTTTTTACCAATAATGTTGATTACCGAGTTTCTCAAACAGATAATTCTTTTGATCAAAGAAAGAAAGACTACTTAGAAAACAAGACAACAAAATTGACTAATAAACAAATTGATTATATCAATAGTAAAGTACCCCAAGAAATTATAGATTTCTATGAGAAGGAGATATCATGATTAAGCCAGAAGAACTAAAAGATAAAAATTTTAAAATATTTTTAGGAATGCCTATGTATGGCGGGATGCTTACTGAAAATACGATGCATGGATTATTACAATTACAACAATGGTCCATGGCTAAAGGAGTTGGAATGAGAGTTCAAACCATGGGTAACGAAAGCTTAATTACCAGAGCCAGAAATACCATTGTTTCCATGATGATGGATCAAAAAGATTATGTTGCTACTCATTTATTATTTATTGATGCTGATATAGGTTTTTCAGCACAAAATATTGAAAGACTTTTATGTGCAGATAAAGATGTAGTGTGTGGTATTTATCCTCGTAAACATGTTCATTTTGAAAAAATTAGAGAAGTATTAAAAGAAAACCCCAACGCAAGTGATGATGAAATAGAAGTAAAATCATTAGGGTATAACCTTAATTTTGATGATCCTAAAAATGTTCAAATGGAAAACGGTTTTTGTAAAGTATCAGAAGCGGCGACAGGGATGATGCTTGTTAAAAGAGAAGTGTTTCGCACTATGATGAAAAAGTTTCCAGAGCGAAAGTATCAATCAGATCAAATCATTAATGGTCAATCTTTTAGTTCCGATAATTGCTATGATTTGTTTTCTGTTGGTCCTTATGAAACCAACGGGAAGAAAAGATACTTATCGGAGGATTACTATTTCTCAAGGCTATGGCAAGAGTGTGGTGGAGAGATATGGGCGGATGTTGCCATGCCTTTAACTCACTTCGGAAATAGAGCTTTCAAAGGCCATGTTGGCTCTTTATTTGCTAAAAAAAATGAAACGATAAATGAATTATAATATTCACCTTGTTAATTGGTTCCCTGTAACTATTTTTCATACTCAAATTGATGATCAATTATGTGATAAATTGATAGAAAAAGTCATGGTTGACAAAGATACTTGGACAAAAGGATTAAGAAATGTTCAAGCTAAAACCACAGGTTGGAATGGTTTAGGAAAATATGAAGAGCTAGATGAAATAAAGTTATTAATTACTCAAACTTTGTTGCCTAAGATAGGAGAAAGTCAAAACTGGAAATATAACAATTGGGCAGCATATGAGGCCTGGATAAATTTTTATGAAAAAGGAGACTTTGCAAACTTGCATAATCATATAGGCGCTGATTTTTGTGGTGTTTTAATTTTAAAACCAGGTGAGGGAAATCTTTTATTTCATAATAATAGGGATGTCGAAAATATAAATAGAAACTTTACACAAATAGAAAATCAAAAAATTAATGAAAAAAAAGGCACTTTGATCCTTTTCCCTGCATATTTATACCATTCTGTAGTAGAATGTAAATTTGATAGAATATCAGTCGCTTTTAATTTTCTTAATGAGGCATTAGATAAAACATAAAATCTAGTTTTCTTTTAGATTTTATTGTATATTCACAAAATGCCATTAGTTAATTTTAGACCAGCACCAGGCATCAATAAAGAAGTAACCGACTACACAGGCGAAGGCAAGTGGACAGACGGTGATAATGTACGCTTTTTTCAAGGATTGCCACAAAAGATCAAAGGATGGGAGAAGTTTATTTCTACCACTTTGGTGGGCGTGGCTCGTGATCAACACGCTTGGGTAGCTTTAGATGGCACAAGATATGATGCAATTGGCACGGATAGAAAATTATATGTTTTAGAAGAAGGCTTAGCCTATGATATTACTCCTATTAGAAGAGGACCCACCTCTCTTACAGATCCTTTTACAACCAACGCAACAACCTCTGTATTAGTCACAGACTCAGGACACGGTTGTGTTCAAGGAAGTTTTGTGACATTTGATTCTTTCTCAGCAATTGATGGCTTAGATATGAATCAAGAGTTTGAAGTAACATCAGTAGTAAACACCTCTGCTTATATTATTACTCATACCGACACTGCTAGTGGTTCAACCGCAGGTGGAGGAGGAACAGGTAATGCTAATTATCAAATCAATCCTGGTCCAGAGTTTTCTGTTCCCGCTTATGGTTGGGGTACAGATGATTGGAGTGCGGGAGGTTGGGGATCTCCTTCAACAGTTTCTAACGTAACACTAGAAGCAAGACAATGGTCTTTAGACAACTTTGGTGAAGATTTAATTGCTACTCAATTAAACGGTGGCACATATCAATGGGATACTTCTGTAGGAGTTTCCACAAGAGCAAGTGCTGTAGCTAATGCACCCACTGCCTCAAGATTAAGTTTAGTTTCTACACCTGATCGACACCTAGTAATTATGGGAACTGAAAATACAATTGGTACACCAAGTTCTCAAGATGATTTACTCATTCGTTTTTCTGATCAAGAAAATATAACAACGTATCAACCAACAGCAGAGAATACTGCTGGTTCACTACGCATTGCCGACGGATCACGGATCGTGGCAGCAGAACGTTCTAGAGGTCAAATATTGATTTGGACAGACACCTCACTACACTCGATGCAATTTATTGGTCCACCATTTACTTTTGGTCTACGTCAGTTAGGTCAAAACTGTGGAATCATTGGTAGTCATGCGGGCATTGATTTAAATGGTGTAAGCTATTGGATGTCACAGGATTCTTTTTATCTCTTTGATGGTACAGTAAAAAAACTACCATGCACCGTAGAACAGTTTGTATTTAATAATATTAATCAAACTGCATCTGAGAATGCCTTCGCAGGACACAATGGTGAGTTTAATGAGGTTCTTTGGTTTTACCCCAGAGAGGGTTCCTCACAAATTAATGCCATTGTAGCTTACAATTATTTAGAGCAAACTTGGTGGACAGGAACTTTAGCTCGTACATCTTGGATTGATCGTGAAGTCTACGATAATCCTATTGGAACAGAATATGATGCAACCGCAACTGCAAACAATGAAACAATTTTGGGACTAACTAATGGAGCAACACAAGCTTACCTACATGAAACAGGGAATGATGCTGACGGACAAGCGATGACTGCTTATGTTAAATCTGGATCTGTAGAGATAGGCGAGGGAAATGATATTCTTTTTGTACAAAAACTAATACCAGATATTCAAAATCAATCTGGTGTTTTAAACATGGATTTAGAATTTAAATATTATCCAAATAATAGTAACGGAGTTACAAAGACAACCACATTCACTGATACAACCGACTTCGTTAGTTTACGTGGTCGAGGTAGGGAGTTCACAGTTAATGTTGTTTCTAACACAACAGGGACTGCTTGGAGATTAGGCACACAACGTTTTGACGTACAACCAGATGGTAGAAGATAATTTAATACAAGCAATACATAATAAAAAAATCAATCTTACCGAAGATGATGTTCTTGAAAGACTGTTAGATAGATTTAGATGGCCTAAGTTTTATCCTTGGAAACAAAGAACTGTTGAAGTTATTGCTGATGTAGACTATGAAGATCTTTTTTTACTGGATGGTTATTTAGACTCACAAAAAGTCATTAAATTCTATGAAGAAGGATACACTTTAATTATTTCTAATTCAGGAAATATGTGTAAAGACACTTGGATAATTCAACAGCTTTTAAATCGTGCTTTTAATAAGAATAACATAAATTGTAATTTATATTTCAGCAAAGGATTGAAAGATATTTCTTTTGATAAACACCATCATGATTATCCAGTAATTGTAAAAAACATATTGGGTAAATCAAAATGGATAATCGATGAAAAAGAGGTACTGCTAGACAATCAAGACTGTATTTGGTTTGATAAATTTACAGAGCATCAAGTGGTAGAAATAAGTGATGCAAAATTATCTATGACGTGTAATATAGAATAATGGCCAAATTAACCCTACAAAGATTTCCAGATCCGAGACCTGAGTACGATGCTCAGCAAGCTGCTGAATTAATCAGACAATTAGAGGAAATGATACAACAGTTGAATACTCAATACACACAAGATACATTAGAAGAGTCCGCACGTAGAGCGTGGTTTTTTAGTACAACATAATGGCAGACGTATATAAAAATTTTACATTGGAGATGACAACAGCTAATACCGCTGTGTTCACTGTTCCAGAAGCAGACGTAGCTAACAATATCCCTGTATCAACCTTTGTTTGTAAAACAATTTATGTGGTTCATAGCACCACCAGTCCTAGTAAGACTGCTTTTCAATTATCTCATTATGATGCTAGTGCTAATAATACTATTACTCTTAGCGCTGAGAGTAAAACTACTGAAGTATTTAACGTTTTAGAGCAAGGTCTTTATGTCTTTGAGTCAGGAGATATCCTTTATGCTAACGCCAATGCCAACTCTGAATTGGTCTTATCTGCATCTCTTTTAGAGATTAAACAACAACAATAATCGGTTGATTTCTTAGCTTTTCATCGATAAAACTATAATATGGCAAAGATTATAGATGAACCAATCATCTTACGCTATGAATATGACATCGAAGGAAATCAAATCCCCGTCTATAGCTGTAAGGTCGAAACTACAATTACCAATACTAGAACAGGTGTGGAATATGACTCAGAGGATCATGCCAATAACGATATTGCCGATCCTAATACTGATACTACTACCGAAGATATTCGTCGGGATGTTAATGTCATCGCCCCTAAATTATTCACGGGTGCGATTACGCCTAAACAAGGATAATGAAAAACAATGCAAGAAAAGGAGTACGCTCAGATTTATGAATTAGGTCTCGGATCGTTGATCGGTGATTTTTTTCAAAACGTCAAAGACACCGTTACAGGTGTCGCTAAAGCTGTTGCTCCCATTGCTCCTTTAGTTTTACCTTTTGTAGCCCCTGGATTAGGAAGCTTAGTAGGAGGTAAGTTAGGTTCTTTTTTAGGAAGTCGTTTAGGTCAGTACGCACTAGGTGCTGGTATTCAAGGATTAGCAGGAAAAAAACCTGCTGACATAGCAAAAAATTTAGCTCTACAAGTTGCAACTTCAGGTATTCAAGGAGCTTTAAGCGATAGATCAGGAAACATCGGTCAACGATTTATGAGTGGTGTGACAGGAAGAGATTTACCTAGTGTAAGAGAAGCTGATTTTGCAAAAGCAATTCAAGGTGATATTAGTTCAGGCAATCTTATGACCAATGTTGGAGGACCAATCACTCCTCCAGAAATGCCTGAACCCACTTTTATGGATAGATTAACTAAAAGTTTAGGTCAGACTTTTGATCCAACTCAAAGAACAGTTAATCCTAAATATGCTCAATTAGAAGCTTTAGGTGTTGCACCTGAAAAAATAATTGCTTCTGGTATTTCTCCAGAAGCTTCTTTCACCTACCAATATGGACCAGCTTTGTATGCAGGTTTGACTGCCTTACCTCTAGCTGAACAATATTTAGCTCCTCAAGAAGAAGAAGAAGAAGGGTATGTGAGAGAAGATTTATACACACCAAATTATGCTCAGTATCAATTATTAGATATCACAGGTCCACAAGGATATGACCCTACAATTTATGCTGCTATGGGTGGAGAAATAACAGGTTTTGCCTCTGGTAGTGGACAACAAATAGAACATCCTGACGGAAAAGTAAGAGAACATCCTAAACGTATTGGAGAAATCGCAGGCCCTGGGACAGGGACTTCTGATGACATTCCTGCAATGTTAAGTGACGGTGAATTTGTCATGACTGCAAAAGCAGTGCGAAACGCGGGTGGTGGATCGCGAAAAGAGGGAGCAAAAAATATGTATAAAATGATGAAAAGTTTAGAAAACGGTGGTAGTTTATCACGACAGAGCATAGGTATGGTATAATGGTAACAACAACAGAACAAATTGTAAGAGAAGCTCCTGAAGTAGAAGCAAGGAAACTGGGTCTTTTAGACACTGCAAAGGCTTTGGCAGATCAGCCATTAACCTTACCTCAACAACAGGTAGCAGGCTTAACTCCTCAACAGTTACAGGCTATTGAGTTAGGAGGATCAGGCATAGGTGCTTATCAAGACTATTTGGCCAGTGCTCTTCAATCACAAGCCGCGGGCCTCGGAACGTTAGGTCAAGCAGCCCAAGCTTACACAGATATTGCTCGTGCCCCAACTATGGCTGAGATTCAGCCCTTCATGAATCCTTATCAACAAGCGATTCAAGATGAAATTAATCGTGCTTACAATATTGCTCAACAAGGTCAAGCAGCCCAAGCCATTCAAGCAGGTGCTTTTGGTGGTGGAAGAGAAGGTATTGCTCAAGCTGAATTAGAACGTAATCGTGCTTCTGCTTTAGCTCAAGCTCAAGCTCAAGCTTTTTTAAATGCACAACAGCAATTAGGTCAAAGACAACAATCTTCTGCTGCAGGTTTAGGTGCTTTAGCTCCTGAGTATGGACGATTCGCAGGACAACAAGCTCAATTAGGAGTGACAGGTCAGCAACTAGGTTCACAAGACATTAATACTTTATTAGGTTTAGGTTCTTTAGGACAACAACAAGCGCAAACAGAATTAGACGTAGCAAGACAAAACGTTATGCAACAAATGTATGAGCCTTATCAAAGAGTAGGTTTCTTATCTGATATTTATGCAGGAGCTCCTAGTACATCTTCTGTAATTCAAACTCAAACTGCTCCTTCAAGCACAGGATCTCCTCTAGCTCAAATCGCAGGCTATGGTATTGCAGGTTTAGGTGCTTTAGGTCAATACCAAGCGTTAAGTGGAATGGGTGGAGGATTATTTTAATGATGAATAAAGTTATGGCTCGTCCTTTATTTAGGCAATCAGGATCACCCATGATCGGTGAACGATCAGCAGAACTAAGGTCTATAATAGAAGATATTAGAGCCAATGAAGGAATGAGAGATGTTATCGGTAGTAAAGAAGCTGATAATGTGAGCAGACAATTAGGTGATTTATTAAGAGTTCCTTTTGAAGAGTTTCAAGGTAAATATGTTCGAAACCCAATGAGTGGTGAAATGGAACCCATGAGTGGTCCTTTAACTGGCACTCCTAAGGTAGATCCTACGTTTATAGGAGAGACCGTTATGGTTATTGATCGAAGACCTAATTCAGAAACTTTTGGTCAAAAGATAACTGTTCCACGAAACACGGATACTTATGAAATGATTAGAAGTGGAATGTTTGAGTTTAATGAAATAGCAGGCATGGCTGAAGGTGGTGAAATGGAATCTGATGCTGTAGGCATTGCTGACGGATTAGATAGAGAAGAAGAGAAGACCGTGGATCGTGAACCGTCGAACGAGGGTATCGCTAAAGTTTCTCCAGAACAATATGTTCAATTAATGAATGAAATTCGTGGTGATGATGTGCCTATGGAAGGAAGAGTCCAAGAACTAGCAGGCGTTGTTGGCGAAAAAGATGCTACTGATACACCTTTATCTGTTCTCGCTTTAGTTCAACCAGTATTTGAATTACAAGAACAACAAGGTATTGCTCAAACACAACAAGCTCAGAGTATGACGCCACCTATGGCTTCAGAGCAATTAGCTAACCCTGAAAACATGGGTATTGTAAGAGCTAATACTGGTATGTTCTTAGACGGAAATACTTATTTTCAAGGACAGCCTACTAATTTCAATGTTTTAGGAGCTAAAGATTTTGCCAATATGTATGATCTTTATAACAAAGGTGAATTAGCAAATGTCGCAATGGGAGCTTACACAACAGGAGCAGCAGATGTAAAATCAGAATTTAGTCCTGAAGCTCTTTTATTACAAATGCAGAATTTACAAAAAAACAAAACTTTTGCAGAGATACTTCAAGAGAAAAAAGATTTAATGGCTAATCTTGATTTATATGGTAGTCAAAAAGATGCCTTAAAATTACCTTTTTATAGTGGAATTACACAATTTGGATTAGATGTAGCGAGAGGAGAGAATGTTCCAGAAGCTGCTTTAACAAGATTTCAAGAAGCAACTCAATCAGCTTTACCTATGGCCTTACAAATAAAACAAGCAGAATCTCAATTACCTCTAAAATTAGCAATGAGTGATTACGCTTCTCAAGTCGATAATAATCAAGAGATTCAAAAACTTGTTTTAGAAAAAAGTTTTGATTTAGCTAAGGAAAGAGAAAAAAGAGACGGAATAGGAACAGTTGGTGTTGTTGGAACAAATGATGATGTGATTGATAATGTATTCGGAGAGGGTACTTCGGGAGCTCTACCAAAGGGAACCATTGTTCAGAAAACTTCCACAGGAACTATGAGTGTTATTAAGCCAGACAATATTAGTGCTAGTCAATTAATAGTAGTTAAAGGAGAATATGTATCGGATACCACAGGACAAAAAGAAAAGGTTGATATTATTTTAAATCCTAAAGATAAAAATTTTATGGAACAATTAAACTTTTATAGAGGAATAAATCAGCTACAGGAAGGTGCATTAAAAATAGAACAATTTATAAAACCTTCGGAAACACAAATATTTATTAACCCTGAAGGATTTAAAGATGGTGGTGAAGTGGTAAAAAGAAGCAAAGGAACAGATGACAACCCTATAGGTGGTGAAGTTAGTTTTTCATCTCCTTCTTTAGAAAACATACCTAGCTCAGAAGAACTAACACAAGCAGGTGTTGATACAACAAAATATATTCCTTTTGGAAGTCTTCTTAACACAACTGCTTTTAAAGGGGGAGATAGAACTTTAGCTGAGCGTTATAACTTAGGAGTGGAAGTAGCTTTACCTAGATTAGAGCAGATGTATATTACTGCTAGTCAGTATCCTTCTTTTTTTGGATTGGAAGGTCCTTTCTTCTCTGGTGGAAAAACAGTAACAACTTCCGTTGATCAGTTTTTAAAA
>Ga0255781_10000690_pt1 | contig 27357 bp, 28 predicted proteins | sample 101ome_21_FD_179979 | JGI IMG/M metagenome (GOLD analysis project Ga0255781, IMG submission 179979) | Coastal salt marsh microbial communities from the Groves Creek Marsh, Skidaway Island, Georgia - 101413BT metaG (version 2) | ecosystem: Environmental > Aquatic > Marine > Intertidal zone >... | reverse complement strand
ACGCAGGGCCAAAGACACCAGCTGGTTGCGCGGTTCGCAGTTTGGCGCGTCGTCTGACCATTCCTGAACCGCTGACATCGGCAATCCGGCATCATCCAGCAAGCGGCGAAAGCGGAACTGGGGGTGGTCCTCGGCGGTCAGGGCGTCAGACAGGTCGTTCCATGCCGCTTCAGGCATCGCAAAGTCGAAACCCGGCAGGACCACCGCGCCCTGGGGCAATTTGGCAACCATCTGCATGAACAAAGCGGTAGCCCCGCGAGAGCCGGTTGAACCCGCAACGATAACAGGATGCTGCGGCGGTGAATCGACCCAAACCTTGCCTAACTCTTCAATAACCAGCCGTTGCCGCGCTTCGCGGTCGGGGGCGGTGTGGCGGTCTTTGAAGAAGTCCTGAACGATGTTGATAAAGGTCAACGCCCGCTCCCAGTGGCCAGATTGATCCGAGACATCCAGTTCGCGGATCACATGGGGTTGCACGCCTTCGCCCTGCATTTCGTCCGAGAGCTTCATCAGGCTATCGGCCAGATCATACAGGCTGGATCGAGGGGCAAGGGTCGGGTCGGCGTCTAGCAGGCGCGAGATCAGCTGCACCAGCTCCAGCCGCCGACGCAAGGGCGGGACGGCAGGGGGGATGTGCGACAGGCTCAGGTTATCCGACAGATCGGTGACAAGCCGGATGTTCGGAACAAACCCTGCGGGACCGGCGTCAAAGATCGCTCGGATACGCCGCTGCATACGTCGGGTGTTCACGTACAGGTCAACCTTTCCCAGCGCCTCGGGTGGTTCGTTCTGAAATCGTTCGCGCAGCCCTTGCACTACGGCCTGGGGGAAATCGACGCCAACGGGAACACCAAAGAAACGCGGGGACCTGGTTGGCTCAAACATCTGCCAAACCCGTCAGAAAATCCCAGCGGGGATCGGTGTAGGACGCGGTGATCGTGCGCATTTCCAGCGCGTCGGAGGCCGAAAATTCTATTGTTAGAGCCTGTTCTGGCGCCAAATCCCCTAAGCGATCGGGCCATTCGACAAGGCAAACAGCGGTTTCAAATGCCTCGGTCAGCCCAAGCTCGAACACATCGTCAGGATGGGATAGGCGGTAAAGGTCGCTGTGCCAGATTTCAAAATCGGGCGTGTCGTAGGTTTGCACCAGCGTAAACGTGGGCGAAGGGACATCTTCGGGTGTGGACAAAAGCGATTGGATTAGACTGCGGGCAAAGTGGGTTTTTCCTCCGCCGATGTGCCCCTCAAGCAAGATGACATCACTGGGGCGCAGGTGAACGGCAATACGACGCGCCAGATCGGCGGTTTCATCAGGACTATGCGAGGTGATCGAGAAGGGCTGCATCATGCCCCCATGTTTACGCGCCGATTGCGCAGCCGCAAGCGGCTTAGGTGTTTTGGTCGGACTGATGCAGGTTTTCCTGACCTGCAGGAACGGTGGCAGTCGAGAACATCACAAAGCTGGCCCCCTTAGCCAAACGCCCGGCGGTGATGCCGATCGCATCGCCGTTCACATGCGTTGCCAGTGTGTGGATCGGCTTGTCAGAGGTCGGATCGTGGAGTGTTTTTGACACGAACCCCCATTGATCGGTGACTTTGGTGAACCCGATCCAGGTTTTCATAGCCGTTTCAATCGAGGTGGGGGCAACAGACGTGTCCGTGTACACATTCCACAGCGCGCGATAGGCCTTGTTCACAAACAACAGGCTACCGTCATCGGTGAAGACAGCGATGGCTTTGTCGACCTCATCCAGCAGACCATGATGGATTTCGAGTTCTTTGACAAAATTCCGCGTCAACGAAAGCTCGGCCGTGACGTCTTCGAACAAAAAGGCGATCGCCCCGTCAGGATGGGGGCGCCCGAAGACTCGATAGCTTGTGCCGTTGGGCTGGCTCCAAAGCTCGGAAAAGGTGCCGTTCGCAGCCTCTTCAGTAAGCGCTTTTAGCTTATGCCGCCATTCCGAGTAGTTGCGGGGCTCTGGCATAAAGCGAGATTCGCGCAGCCAGTCGAAAAAGGCCGAGAGCGACGGGCGCGAACTAAGAAACTCGGCTGACAGATTGGTCAGGTCTACCAGAGCAGGGTTGAACAGGATCAGATCCCGATCACGATTGAAAATCGCCAGGCCCGTGCCGAGTTGCGCAAAAGTTTTGGTTAGCGTCTGCACAAAGCTGCGCTGGGCCCTTTCAGCACGTACAAGCGCGGTGACGTCGTTAGCATAATAGGTTTTATAGCCGTCTGTGCGACTCATGGTGATGTCGTACCAGATTTCTCCGAATTCGGAATCATCGGGGTGCATGACCCGTTGGATCCCGTGTTGGTCCAGTGTGGGCTGGTGGATGTCAAAAAGCGGTTTTTCCGGATCGGGCTGGTTCGTGCCATGAACCTTTTTAAGCAGCCTTTCATATTCCGGATTATGCCAGGCGTGTTCGTTCGATGAATCGACCATCCACACAGCAAACGGGGCCATTGCGATAGCGCGGGTCAGGGTGTTCAGGGATATTTGATCCTGAATGGCTTCGTGGTGCAGGACCACGCAATCGTCATCACTTTCCTGAATAAGTGACAGCCGAAGCCCCGCACCGGCAGCTTCAAGCATAAGGCAGGCGCTGTCATGGGGCAGTCTAGAGGGTATCTGGGTGGGCGCCTGAGACATGGCGCTTTGAAATTCATCTGGAAGGCTAGGAAAGCGTACGGTGAACGCAGAATGTACTTCGGCCCAAGCCACGCTTAGACCAGACTGGATTTGTAAAAGCTGTCTCGCCCCAGGGGTTTCGTCGATCAACCTATCATCGTGCATCAGTAATGCGACAGAGGCCTCAGTATCGAGCTTTGTTGCATTTTTAAGCCGAGATGGAAAAACCACGAGATAAATCAGCAGGAGAGCGGAAAAAACGCCCAATCCTGACGCAACTAAAAAGAGTGCGTTTCCGCTGAAAAAGCTCATCTCAGACCCCATAACCTCTAACCAATTGAGATGGGGTCAGATGGTTAATAAATACTTAAATCTAAACCTTTATTGCCTATTTTTTATCAAATTTCAATCGGTTGATTCAAGCCAACCCCCAAAGCGTTCGACCCGGTCTGCGCGTCGATTTCAGATCGGTTCCACACAACCTGAACTATTGCACCCGCTTTTTCAGCGTGCTTTTTCGACTGGATTTCATCCGAGCCGTTCACAAAGACAAGCTCGGCGCCCGAACGCTCAAGAAGGGTTTTGGCGATGAACAACCCTAAACCCATCCCCTCGTATCCCGGGCGTACCGTCCGGTCGTTGCCGGGAGCGCGACGGCGAACAAACGGATCGCCAATGCGCCCCATGATGTCCGGCGGAAAGCCTTTGCCGTCGTCGATGATGCGAAGCGTGATGTGGGTGTCAGTCCAGCCGATCTCGACCCATATTTTATGTGTGGCAAAATCCACGGCATTCTGAACCAGGTTGCGTACCCCGTGAATAATCTCGGGTCGGCGCAGGATGTTCGGCTGGCGTGGATCGTCGGTTTCGGGGGGGAGTTCTTCGAACACAATATCAATACCGCGTCCCTCATGTGGCTCGGCGGCTTCGCGAACGACAGTGATCAAGGGGGCCTGACGCAAATGCAGATCGTCTTTTCCGGCCCGCCCCATCGAGCGCAGGATATCGCGGCACCGGTCCGCCTGATCGCGGATCAGCACGGCGTCTTCTTTAAGGTCCGGAAATGCGTCCAGCTCTTCGATTAGTTCGGCGCTGGCCAGTTTGATTGTTGCCAAAGGTGTTCCAAGCTCGTGCGCGGCAGCGGCGACGACGCCCCCAAGATCGGTCAGCTTTTGCTCGCGCGCCAAAGCCATTTGGGTGGCTTGCAGCGCATCCGCCATCGAGCTCATCTCGACCGTGACACGGCGAGTATAGACGGAAATAAAGGCCACCCCGATCACGATCGCCACCCAAGTTCCAAACATGAACACATCCGGAGAGCGCAATACCAGTCCTGAGGTTGTTTTCAAAAGCAGGTGGCTTTCCATCAGCACCGAGGCGGACAGGATCGCTGTGCCTCCGATGATCACGGTGGATCGCAACGACAGAACGGCGGCTGATACAGTGACCGGTCCCAGCAAAAGCATGGCAAAAGGATTATGCAGGCCTCCTGTCAGATACAGAAGCGCGGAAAGCTGCAAGAGATCGAACATGATCGTCCACAGGTTTTCCTGTTCGGTCAGGCGCTTGTTCTGAGGCAACACAAAAACCGCAATCAAGTTGCCGACAACGGACAAACCGACGGTCAGATAACAAAGCCCGATTTCCAAATCGAGATTGTACAGGCGCTGGGCGACAGTGATCGCGGTCAGCTGTCCAACAATGGCGATCCACCTGACGGCGGTCACAGTTCTAAGCCGAACCCAGTTGCTGCGGGACCCGCTGCGGAACGGTAAAAGCGAACTATCGGCCATGACGTCTCCTGCAAAACCTTGCGACAAGCTGAACCATTGTTAAATGCGAGGGCAGGGGCGATCAACTCGTCCAAAGGCGAAAGGAGCCGAATATGACGAGAAACGGGATAATTGCCATCGCCGCAGCGGCGGCCGCAGTTGTGGTTGTCGGCGGAACCTGGGTATATACGTCTGTTCTTTCAAAAGACGACGACGATCGCTTTGCCCAATGCCGTGCCAGCGCCGTGGCGGGCGGGGCCGGACAAATAGGTGGACCGTTCACATTGGTCGATGAAAACGGCGTGACCGTGACGGATCAGGATGTTTTGGGCGAAAAGCCTAGCCTGATTTATTTCGGCTATACCTACTGTCCCGACGTGTGCCCATTGGACAACGTCCGAAACGCCGAAGCCATCGCCATATTGGACGAACGCGGGTACGACTTGCAGCCGGTTTTCATCTCAATTGACCCCGAGCGGGATACGCCCGAGCTTCTGAAAGAGTTCACCGATTATCTGCATCCCCGCATGTTGGGCCTGACCGGTACGACCGAACAGGTCGCCGCCGCATCCAAGGCGTATCGCACCTATTTTCGTAAACAAGAAGGTGATCCGGAATATTATCTCATGGATCACTCGACGTTTTCTTACCTGACATTGCCTGGCGAAGGTTTTGTCGAGTTTTTCCGCAGGGATACATCGGCAGAGGATCTGGCGGACAAGATGGCGTGTTTTGTCGATGCGATGTGATGTCTCATTTGTTTGACGATCCCCCCCGTGCGGGCTAAGACCTTTACGTATAGAAACGCTCTGGAGGAACGGGCATGACGGACACATCGCTGGAGATCGGAGAAGACAAGTCCCTTTTGCTGGTAGATGATGACGAACCGTTTCTGAAGCGACTTGCAAAGGCGATGGAAAAGCGCGGGTTCGAAATCGAAACCGCTGGATCGGTCGCAGCAGGCAAAGCCATCGCAACAGCCCGCCCGCCCGCATTCGCAGTTGTCGACCTAAGACTTGAAGATGGCAACGGCTTGGATGTTGTCGAAGTGCTGCGCGAAAAACGCCCCGATGTGCGGATCGTTGTGCTGACTGGTTACGGTGCAATTGCAACTGCTGTTGCCGCAGTGAAAATCGGGGCGACCGATTACCTGTCAAAGCCAGCGGATGCCTCGGACATCACCAAGGCGCTATTGGCGGGTGATGACGAACTGCCCCCGCCGCCGGAAAATCCGATGAGCGCTGACCGCGTACGTTGGGAGCATATCCAGCGGGTCTATGAGCTTTGCGATCGCAACGTCTCGGAAACCGCGCGGCGATTGAACATGCACCGCCGGACCTTGCAGCGGATTTTGGCGAAACGGTCGCCAAGATAAGGGGCGCTGCCCAAGCGTTGATTGTTGTTTTGGTTGTTTGTTGGCGTGCTTTGATGACTCGACCGATAATAAACGCTGATTTTGTTGGTTAAGAAAGCCGAAAGGCGCGATGTTGGTCGCGCCTTTGTCGGGTTTGCTTGGGCTTAAGAGCGGGCTATTTGGGTCTGCCCTGTGGCCTCAACATTCGACTATGCACCCACCATCACCTGCTGTGTCTTCCACTTGAGTGCCCGCAGGCACCAGCACGCCCTCTGCCATGTGAAGCTTCGCCTGCATTCCATGCTGCGCTTTAGGATCCGGTGTTAGCGTGATGCGGGCGATGAGCATCTTGAGGTAGGTGCTGGCCTCATCGACATAGTCCGGCGCAGAGAGGAGCTGTTCCATTTTCTGCAGGGCTTGAGCGAAGACCTTTTTCGCGTCGGGTAATGGGGCGTTTTGCTGGGCGATGCGGGCTTCCGTGTTGTTGATCTGGTGTTTTAGAGAGGTGATCTCGTCTGCCAAAGCATCGGCCTTTGCTTTGAACATGTCATAGGGCGCGCCGTCAGCGATGGCCTTGAGGATGTTCTCCTGCCCGCTTTCCGCTTTCTTCAACGCAGCCTGCAGTCGCTTCATATCTGTCTTTGCGGATCCACCCGCAAGCTTCTTACGCTCGGCCTTTAAGGCTGCATCAAACGCTGCCTGGTGCTCTTCAGACTGGAATAGCGTGCGCAGGGTCGAGAAGACACGTGTCTCAATGCGTTTGCGTGAGATCGGCGTTTTATTCTTACAGGCTCCCTTTCGCGACTCTCCGCAACGATAGCCGGTGTTGCTCGCCATCACATAGGGTGCGCCACAGCAGGCACAGTGAAGCAGTCCTGACAGAAGGTATTTATTGCGATGGGCAGCACGCGCGGCCTTTGGGTTTGCTGCTGATCTACGGGCCAGTTCGGCCTGCACGGCATCCCAAAGTGGCTGTGGGATGATCCGGAGCTCTAGGACTTCTTGATAGACAGCCTCGTTGGGCGTCAGCTTGATCCTGCGCTGACCGGTCTCGGGGTGATGGTCATGCGTTGTCTTACAGACGCTCACGACGCCGATGTAGAGTTGGTTGCGCAGAATGCCCTCCTGACGGTTAGAATTGCCGCGTAATGTGGATCCATCCCAGGTGCCGCTATTTGGCGACGGGATTCTGTCTGCATTCAGTCCGGCGGCGATGGCGGTGGCGGAGCGGCCGGAAGCAAACTCTTCGTAGATACGCGTGACAATCGCGGCCTGTTGCGGATCGATCTCGCGGTTGGGTCCCGTCTGGCTGTCACGCTTGCGATAGCCGAAGGCTTTTGAATGGGTCTGTTGGCGGCGGGCGGCACCCTGCATGCCACGCTTTGTGTGAACCGAGATATTCTCGCTGTACATCTGCGCCCCAAAGCCGGTCAAAAGCACTTTCATGAAGTCCTGAGGACCTTCCTGAACCGAGACAAGCTGGATGTTATGGAGGGTGAAGAGATCATGGGCCCCCAGAGCGTCGCGAACCTTACGGGTCAGCCGGTCGACCGCTTCGACCACGACGACATCGAATTCGTTATTGCGCGCGGCTTTCTGAAGTTCCTGATAGCCCTGTCGGCGCATGTTTCTCCCTGACTTCTCACGGTCGGAAAAATGTTTAACCACTGTCCAGCCTTCACGTTTACAATGGCGCTCGGCCATGGCGATCTGGTCTTCGATAGATGTGGCTTTCTGAAGGTCTGAGCTTTAGCGGGCATAAACGGCGACACGTTTTGTCATGAGTGGCTCTCCGGTTTGGAGGCAGGCTCTGCGATATTGGCAACCTTTGCCTCAGCGATGGCACGGACTTCTGCCCGTGCCATCAGGCCTATCAGGCCGGTTAACGCTAAGTGGATAGAGGTTGCGCCGCCGGGATTAGAATTGGCGGCATGCAGAGTGACTGCGGGATAGGTTTGGGGCATAAAATCGTCCTTTTAAATCCGAGCCAAAATCAGCTCCCGGACGAGATGGTGTCGTCTCCCAAATCGGATAAATCGGTTTGATAGGGAGACGTGAGTTTTTTGCGGGAAGCAGGTTTACTGCTTTGGACGCCTGCTTCGCGGCTTGGGCCAGAGGGCGTACCAGAGGGCAGCAAAGGTCTTGAAGACCTCGGGAACAGATAGGCCTGATGCTTGGCGAATGTCTGCTCCGGTTGCGTCCGTGTCATGTTCAAAGGCGAGGCAGAGGAAAGCGACGATGCAAAGACCAATGCAGCGCAGAGAGGTCGAGACGATTGATCGTAGGTGGTAAGGCTTGATGGGGTCGTTCATGGTGAGGGGTCCGTTGAGTTTGAAGGTTCGCCGAACAGGCCTGATGGCGAGAGCATCTCGCTTTTGGCTGCGCGGCACAAACCGCGTGCAGCCAAAAGCGATGTGCTTTGAGCCATCGCCGCATAGCCTCGGGAGTGCAGAGGGTTGGGCCGAGCCCCTTTGCTCGCAGGATGGGGTTCGGGGAAGGTTTGTGACAAAGACCTTCCCCCGGGAGCGAAGAGTGCAGAGAAGTGGGGAACGTCTCTTTGCCGCCCGCCGCGCAGGCGTCCCCGCCGGACAGGCGCGGGGTTTGGGGCAGCGCCCTGACGAACGCCAGCCAGAGCATTTGCGCGGGCTGATTAGTGAGTAATTCCCCTGCGCCCCTTGGTGCACTTCAAGACAGGCAATCTGCCTGGCATTTTTCCAAGTTCTGACTTGGACCCATCTCCTGACCTCAACAAGACGAGGGCAGGACATGACAGAAACGAACGCACAGCATCCGGTGGTGCTGCGAATGGCGGATATGTATCCATTGGATCTGGGAGGCTACGAGGGGCACCGGACCCGTAAGTGCGGTGATCTGGGGCATGTGGACCTGAGCCGCAGTAATCTCAATCGGCAACTAATCGGGGATGAGGACTGGGTTAAACAGGTGCAGGCCGAGATCGCAGAGATGGCTCAGCGGAACTTTGTTCTGGAACTGGAGAAGCTTGAGAAGCGCAGGCGGAAGACAGAAGCGCTCAAGCGGATCACGGAAGGGCCACGCGATCCTTGGCGCAAAGGGCGGCACGGTCCCTTGCGCGAGGTCATCCTGACGGCCAATCGGGCGTGGATCGAAGACGGACAAACCGATCAGCAAAGACGGGAGCGGGAAGCGCAGTTCGAACGGCTGGCAATAGGTTGGCTCAAGGAACACTTCGGCGAGGATGTGGTGCATGCCCGAGCTGATCTTGATGAAGCGGCCTATCATATCTACGCCATAATTGTTCCGCGCAGTGCGACCTCGGACGGCAGGGTAATGCTGCAGCCTTCAAAGCATGCGATGATCAAGGATTACGAGGCGGCACAAGACAGTGTCGGAGACTGGTTTGCAGAGATCGGGCTTCGTCGGGGAGAGCGACGGGCAAAGAAGATCCGCGAGGCCAAGCGGCACAATGCCAAGCTGAAAGGCAAGCAAGCAGTCCAGATGGAGGTGCCGGAGAGGCGCGACCACGTCAGTCCGAGAGACTGGCGGGAAGCTCAGGAGGTCGAGCTTTTCGAAAGAGAGCAGGCCATCGCGCATGACAAGGCTGACATCACCGCGCAGCAGAAGCAGGTCGACACTGTCGTCAATCTCGTTCGCAAAGTGGCTGAGGGAAAGATGGACGCCGTGGAGGCGGTGGACCGCGACGGCAACACTTTCAAGCCTACAGCCGCGGCAAAACTCTTTGGCAAGGCCATCTCTGTTCTACGCGCTCGTATTGCGCCGCAGGAGCACGACAAGCTGGCGAAGGAATACGAAAGCATCCGGGCAGCGGACGATGCGATTGTCGAGGTGGCAAGCCTTCTTCCCGGTGCCGCTCGTCGCAAGGTCGCAGAAGCCCGCAAGAGCTTGGCGCGGCGCATCATAGGGCTTTCGACCTCCCTGAAAGCCCTGCATCGCAAGGCGCAGAACACATCAAGCAGAGGCGGCAGAGGAAAAGATTAAAAAAGTTTTTCCGGAAATCTGAAACGGAACCATGTCCTTACCGGACGGGAAATCTTTACCCCTCCCACGGGCAGACCCCGTGTAACTCAAACCATATAGGTATCAAATATGAAACTTTCAAAGTCTCATCTGAAAACCCTCTCCGCCATTCAGCAGATCGCTGAAGGCCACGACGCCAGTGAAGCGCTCAAACGAACCTTCTCGGACAAGCACGAGAAGGTGCTTTCCGAACTGTCCCGCGAACCCGCCGTTCTGGCCAGCTTCTTTGCTGCCATGGAACTCAGCGCCTCCGCTGCAACAGCCCGCCTCATCGCAACCCACGCCATGCGCGCCGATGAGGTCACCGACCTCGTCAAAAAGCGCAAGGCCGAGGAGGCGAACAGGGTAGCGCAAGGAAGGTGGAAACCGGTCAAAACGCCCGTTAGGTGAGTGACAGGCCGCAAAGCGCGACCGGGAAAACGACCTGTATGGCAAGCTAAGTAAACGACATTTCCGAGAGCGTATGTTCGAGTCCATTAATGATATGACGTTCCAGCAAACGCGAAGCTTTTTCACCGTCCCGCTGGAGGGCTGCATCAAACATTGCTTTATGCTCGGCAACTGCGACTTCTCCGCGGTAGGTGAGGACCAGCATCTGATAGCGTAGATATTTGTCGTAGAGCGTTGCATGAAGCGTTAGCAAATTTCCTGAATTACAGGCGCGGATAAGCGCCAGATGAAATTCCCAATCGTAGCGTTTCCACGTTTCCTTCTGGGAAATGTCACCGGATTGCATCCGCTGCTCCATAAGGTGCAACTTGTGGTAGGCCGCAACCAATTCGCCTTCCCATTCGGTATCCCCAGCCTCAACTGACTGCTTTAATGCGTGGCACTCTAGCAAAATTCGGAGATTTGCGATTTCGATCAGGTCTTCACGGGAAACTGGTGTTACGAAGAACCCCCTTTGTTCGGCTGCCGTCACAAAGCCATCGGCGGCAAGCCGATTTAATGTTTCGCGCAGCGTCGGTACACTTGCAGCGTACTTACCTTTCAAGCCGTCGAGTTTCAGCTTCGTGCCTGGCGCAAGAACACCAAAAATGATGTCGTGCTTGATGCGTTCGTAGGTCGAAGCTCCAAGGGTGTTTTGATGTTTGTTCATGGTTCTTTAATACCAGTTTTTTCGTCGCATGCCAGATGATCATCCAATATGCCGTGATATCGTTCAAACACCAATATATCTGTTAAATAAAAAAATATAAGATATTATTGCATTGACCTGCTATTTGGTTTAGCTACTCAGTAATCCTCGAAGAAACTGCCAGCGCGGATTGCAATTAAATAGGGGATTGGGAGGAATTAAATGGCTTCGATCGGTTCGACCGATGGCGCGACAGTGCCGATCCGTCTGGCTGTATCTGGACTTGGTCTGGTGGGGCGCAGGCACGTAGCGGCAATCGAGCAGGTTGCGGGTGTTGCCATCGTTGCCGGTGTAGATCCAAGCCCAGAGGGGCAGGCATTCGCTAAAAATCGAAATATCCCAACCTACTCCACATTGACGGACATGATTGCAGCAGAAAAGCCTGACGGCATCATTCTGGCTACTCCAACACGCTTGCATGTAGAGCAGGGGTTAACCTGTATAGCCGCGGGCATTCCTGTTCTGATCGAGAAGCCGTTGGCGGATTCACTTGAAGATGCACGCAAGCTTGTTGAAAAGGCTGACCGCGCCGGTGTTCAGGTTCTGGTCGGGCATCACCGCCGTCACAATCCGTTGATCAAAAAGGCCAAGGCCATGATCGAAGAGGGCAAGATTGGGGATGTTCGGGCCGTTCAGGGCACCTGCTGGTTCTACAAGCCAGACGATTATTTTGATGAAGCCCCTTGGCGGAAATTAACGGGCGCCGGGCCGATTTCGGTTAATCTTGTTCACGACGTAGATCTGATCCGCCATTTCTGTGGGGAAGTTGTGAGTGTTCAGGCGCAGGCTTGCCAATCACATCGCGGCTTTGAAAACGAAGACGTCGCAGCAGCTGTTTTAAGGTTTGAAAACGATGCGATAGGCACGATTTCAGTTTCCGATAGTATTGTCGCGCCGTGGAGTTGGGAGATGACCTCGAAAGAGTATCCAATCTATCCGGCGACGTCGCAAAGCAGCTATTTGGTCGGCGGAAGCCATGGATCGCTTTCTGTCCCAGATCTGACACTTTGGACCCACGAAGAACTTCGCGACTGGTGGACGCCGATTTCGGCCACATCGGTTCCAAGGGGGGCGTCTGACCCTCTAATCAATCAAATCAAACATTTTCTGGCAGTCATCAGCGGGCAAGAGGAGCCTTTGGTGTCCGGTCAGGAAGGACTTCGCACTTTGGAGGTGGTTGACGCCATCCAGCGTGCGTCACGAACCGGTGAAACGGTTCACCTATCGTCCGCTAAGGGCGCAACTGGTGCAGCAGGGCAATCTGCGGCCAAAACCCAAATATCAAGTCAGGCGTGATCAAGCGCCAGTCACCATGGGAGGATACTTGATGATCACCAAACTAACCCGCCGCGCGGCACTTGGCGCATTTGCGGCAGCTGGCATTCTTGCCGGCGCATCGACCCCTGCATATGCAGCGGATATGACTTTCACTCTGGCAACGTCGGGATCGGAAACCGATATGCGTTCGGTGGCAATGGCTAACGTCTTCGCGCCGATGGTCGCAGACTTTGCCGACTACCAGCCGGGCTACAACGGCACCATGTTCGCCCAAGGCACCGAGCTTGAGGCAATTAGCCGTGGCAACCTGACCATGTCGATCGCTTCGGCGCAGGAACTGGCACAGTTCTTCCCCGAGTTCTCGATCTTCGCGACCGGCTATGTCCATCAGGACGCAGCGCATCAGGTTCGTGTTTTCAATGATCCGCTGATGGATCCGTTCAAGAAAACCGTCGAAGACGAACTGGGCATTAAGCTTCTGTCCGTCATGTATCTGGGCAAGCGTCACGTAAACCTGCGTTTCACTCGTGACGAAGTTGACGTACAGACCCCTGCCGATCTGGCTGGCGTGAACCTGCGTATGCCGGGCACCGACGCATGGCAGTTCCTGGGGGCAGCACTTGGCGCGGCACCAACACCGATGGCCTTCTCGGAAGTTTACACGGCCCTGTCGACTGGTGCTGTAGACGGTCAGGACAATCCGCTTCCGACCGTTGTCGATCAGAAGTTCTATGAAGTCACCAAGCAGATCGCTCTGACTTCGCACCTGGTTGATCTGAACTACATCGCCTTCTCGAAAGAGACTTGGGACAGCCTGAGTGCCGAGCAGCAGATGACCGTACAGCGCGCAGCTGATGCCGCCGCAGCGTGGGGCCGTTTGAAGCAGCTGGACAAGGAAAACAACCTTGCTGACTTTATCCGCAGCAACGGTGTTGAAATCTACACCCCTGATCTGGCAGCATTCCGCGATCACGTTCAGGCACAGTATGTAGGTTCAGAAGCCGCAGCATCTTGGCCGGAAGGTGTTCTGGAGCGCATCAACGCTTTGGGTAACTAAGCCAGCAATATAACCGCGGGAGATACTGACAATGAAACTTGTATTGGACAGGATCACCCGCGGCGCAGAATTTATCGCCGCCATGGCTTTGGCGGCGATTTTTATTACTTTTTTAGTTCAGATTTTTTCGCGCTATGCCGCCAAGATTGCGTGGCTTATGCCGATCCCCGGTATTTCCGAGTGGATGGCCACATTGCAGCCCGTCGGTTGGACAGTGAACCTGATTTCGTTGCTTTGGGTCTGGGTTATATTCTTCAGCTGCGCCTTTTTCGTGCGTGAGCGTGATCATGTGGCATTTGATATTCTTTATCACGCAGCACCGGAAAGGGGCCGCAAGATCATGGCGATCGCTGGTGCTGTGTTTGTGATCGGTATCATGGTCTATTCGTTTATTCCGACATGGGAAGCGATCATGACCAGCCGGCTGATGGAGCTAAAGAAAATCCAGACGCTGCGTATTCCGATCACGGGTGACAAAATCCCCGTAAAATGGCTGTTTGCGTCTTATGTGTTGCTGATGGTTGTGGTGATCATCAGATATCTTTGGACGCTGATTTATATCGCCAAGCATGGCGCGCCAAAAGACCATCAAGAACAATTGCTGGAAGAACTCTCTGCCGACAAAGGAGAGCATTCATGAGCGCTGAACTGATCTTTGGACTGATTGCCCTTTTTGGAAGCGCGGCAATCGGCATTCCGGTGGCATATGCGATCCTTAGTGGTGTGATCGTCTATCTTGGGGTTGGCGGGCAAGATCTGGCCATTGCCGGCGAAACCATGGTCCAGCGTCTGTTTGACGGGTTCTTGCTGCTGGCAGTGCCGCTATTCATTGTTTCGGCCAATATCATGAACGCAGGAACCATTTCCGACAGGCTTTTGAATTTCTGCGTGGCTTTGGTTGGCCGCTTCCGGGGTGGTATGGGCCATGTGAATGTGGTTGCCAGCTTGATTTTCTCGGGCATGTCTGGCTCGGCAGTGGCAGACGCGGCGGGGATCGGAAAGATCATCATCGACATGATGGTGAAATCCGGCAAATACACCCGCGGTTATGCAGCGGCCATTACTGCGGCGACGGCAACCATTGGGCCGATCATCCCGCCCTCAATTCCGATGGTTCTTTATGCTCTGGTTTCTAACGCGTCGATCGGGATGCTATTTTTGGGCGGTATTGTCCCCGGTCTGGTGATGGGGGCGGTTTTGATGGGCATGAACGCCTGGATATCGAATCGCCGAGGATTTGGTCAGGAAGAGCCCGTACCATTGCGCCAGTTGCCTCGCATAACAGCCAAAGCCACACCCGCCTTGTTGATGCCGGTGATCCTGCTGACAGGGATCTATTCGGGCATCACAACCCCGACCGAGGCAGCGGCCATTGCAGCGCTTTATGCCCTGATTGTCGCGGCGGGTTTGTACCGTGCGATCAAGGTCAAAACACTCTATCAGATATTCGTCGATAGCGCCCGTTCCGCAGCATCGGTCGGCTTGGTGATCGGGGCGTCGATGATCCTGACCTATGTGGTGATTTTGGAAAACATCCCGCAGTCAATTTCGGCCATGTTCGCAGGTGCTGACATCAGCCCGCTGATGTTCATGATCTTGGTGAATATCCTTGTGCTGCTGTTGGGATGTATTCTGGATGCCACGGTGATCATTCTGGTGATTATTCCGCTGTTCATTCCCACCTGTAACGCGCTTGGCATCGACCTTGTGCACTTTGGCGTGCTGATCGTGGTGAACTCGATGATCGGGCTGATTACACCACCCTATGGGATATTGCTGTTCGTGATCAACGCGGTCACCGGCATCCCGCTAAAGGAAATCATCCGCGAAATCTGGGCGTTCCTGTTTGTTTTGCTTGCCGCCCTTCTGACCATGATCCTTGTGCCGGACATTGTGCTGTGGTTGCCGCGCATGTTTGGCTATCAAAACTGAAGAAAGACACTGTCACTATGAAGGCTGCTTTGATCGGAGAAAATATTTCCGGATCGCTCACCCCTGCCATGCATCAGGCCGAAGGCAAGGCGTTGGGGATGGATTATCAGTACCTGCAATTTGACACGACAGGGGGAGAGTATGCGGGCAACAGCCTGCCGGACCTGATTGATCTGGCCGAGGATCAAGGCTTTGCCGGTGTGAATGTGACCCATCCGTTCAAGGTTCAGGCCGTTGGTTTGGTCACATCGCTAACGGAAACTGCGCGGTCATTGGGAACAATCAACACTATCGTGTTTAAAAACGGCCAACGTATTGGGCATAATACGGATTACATCGGATTCCGATCGTCAATGCAGCGTGATCTGGCGCAGTTCAGTATTGAAAAGGTTCTTCTTCTTGGGGCCGGTGGCGCCGGGGCTTCGGTTGCTCTGGCGCTGATCGATCAGGGTGTCCGGCATTTGGCGGTCTTCGATACGGATTCTGACAAAACTGCCGCTTTGGTGGATCGTCTTAGCCGACTGCGCCCCACAGCGATGATAGATGGCCGAAGTGGTCTTGATGACCAGCTTCTCGGCAGCGTCAAAGGTGTGGTCAATGCAACCCCGCTTGGCATGGCCGGTCATCCCGGTATGGCTGTCGACCCTACGCGGCTTTTGTCGACGACTTGGATCGCGGATATCGTTTATTTTCCGCTGAAAACTCCGCTGTTGAAACACGCCAAAATTAACGGATGTCCGGTGGTGACTGGGGCGGGGATGGCACTGTTTCAGGCAGTGGCGAGTTTCGAGCTTTTCACAGGCAAAAAACCGGACGTCGAGAGGATGCGCCAATTTCTCGATAGCGCACTGGTCAGCAAAGAGCCTGTCAACGGATGAAGAGAATGACTTCAAAAACACCATTCCGAATTGGTTTGATCGGTACGGGCCGCATCAGCGATATCTACATTCAAACCATCGCCAAGTTTCCAGAGCTTGAACTGGCTGTCTGTGGCAGCCTGAACCCCGACGAAAGCAAAGCAAAGGCAGCGGAATATAACATCCCAAGTACCGCGACACCGGATGAGATTATTGCAGACCCATCCATCCACTGCATCCTGAATCTGACCATTCCTGCGGCTCATGCCGAAATCAGTCTTCAGGCGTTACAGGCAGGCAAACACGTCTATTCGGAAAAGCCTTTCGCTACCACTTTGGCTGACGGTCAAAAGGTGCTGGATCTGGCCGAGAAAACGGGTCTCAAGGTCGGAAATGCCCCCGACACATTTCTGGGCGGCAGATGGCAGACTGTACGAAAACTGATGGATCAGGGCGTCATCGGTCAACCATTGGGCGTGAATGCGTTTGTCGGCACCCACGGCGTTGAAAGACACCATCCGAACCCCGATTTTTACTATCAACCTGGCGGCGGGCCTCTTTTCGATCTTGGGCCTTACTACCTGACTGCGATGGTCCACCTCCTGGGACCAATCAAACGGGTATCGGGCATGGCCCGCCGTACGTTTGATCAACGCCTTATCGAAAACGGCCCCCGTAACGGTCAATTGATTAATGTCGAAGTAGATACCCATTCGCTGTCGATGCTTGAATTTGCCAACGGTGCAATAGGCTCGATGACGATGAGCTTTGATGTCTGGGACAGCGATACACCCCGCTTCGAGATTTACGGAACCGAGGGAACGATCTGCATACCCGACCCTGATCCGGTTCATGGAGCGAATGATTTCCACGGGCCGGTCTGGTACCGCACCCGCAAAACCAGCAGGTGGGAGTTTCAACCCCGCCCCACAGATCGCCCTGTGGACTGGCTGGTGGCCGAAAATACCCATGACTTCAATGAAAACAGTCGCGGTCTTGGCCTGCTTGATCTGGCATATGCCGTGCGCGAAAACCGCGCCCCGCGCGCAAGCGGCGCGTTGGCGCAGCATGTGCTGGAGGTGATGATCGGGATCGATCAAGCGCCGAAGGTTGGAGGCTTTGTTTCTATCGAAAGCACCTGCGTGAAGCCTGCCATGCTGCCCGAAACCTTTCCCGTAAGTGAGGTCGCCTGATGCCTGTCCAGATACTTGATATCGCAGAACCGTTCTTTGGCCTTCGCCTGATTACGGATGAAGACCGTTTTGACATATCCGGCAAGGCGATTGTCCTAAACTTAGCGATCACTCCCCTGCGGGTTCGCGAACAAACGCTTGCGCCTTTGCAGTCGGTGATCCTGCGGGATACGGTCATCGAAGACGCGCGCCATGTTGCGGTTATTGACCGGTTTGCCAATCACCCCGATGAACAGGCGATCATGGCAAAGGTGCGCGAAACATGGCCCTCGGCCTATGATGTGCGTGGCGAAGACCGGCTGAAGGGGATCGGGCATTATATGTCGCCCAAGGTCTGGGTTGGTCAGTTCGGTTTTACCTTTTACCACTCTGCCACGGTTCCACTGAAGGTCGGGCTGCACCGCGAACACGCCTTCTGCCCAGTTCCCGGATTTCGCGAGGTTCACACTCAGATCATGGGCTTTGGGGTGATGCAGCAATGCCGCGAGAAAGACGTGGATACCCTGTATCTGGAAGAACCCATGGCCCCCGGTGCCACGCATCGTCCGATGTATGACGATCAGGGAAATTTCCCGTGGCACCAATACGAAACAATCACACCGTCGATCTTCATGGCGGTTGAAATGCTGCCCGACGGGGCGACACCCCCGCAATTGTGAGAAAGTTCGATGACCAAGATACTGCCTGACCAGATAGACTTTGACGGTCCCTTCCCAAGCCAGAAACGCCGCTTGCGCTTGGGCGTTGTCGGAGGTGGACGGATTTCACTGACACAGGCGATGGCCTCGCGCCTGACCGACAGGTGGGAGATCGTTGCAGGCGCGTTATCCTCGGATCCGGCACGCGCCAAGGAAAGGGCTGAAGAGTGGCACATCGCGCCTGAACGGGCCTATGCGTCCTTTGAGGAAATGGCCAAGACCGAGGCTGCCCGTCCCGACGGGGTGGATGCGGTCATGATCACAACGCCAAATCATGCACATTTTTCCGCTGCGAAAGTGTTTTTGGAAGCGGGCATCGATGTGCTTTGCGACAAACCCTTGACCAATGAATTGCACGAGGCCGAGCAATTGGTGCGAAGTGCCGAGGCTTCAGGCATGGTGTTCGGCGTTTGTTATACCATGTCCTGCTACCCTATGATCCGACAAGCGCGCGAGATTGTGGCCTCGGGTGTATTGGGCGAGTTGAACCAGATCCACGTGGAATTCATGCAGGACTGGATGGTGCCAGAAAATGTGGCGGATGCCCCCCATGTAAAGTGGCGTCTGGACCCCAAGATATCGGGGCCAACCAGTTGCGTCGGCGACATAGGCACCCACGCCGCGCATCTGGCGCAATTTGTTTCCGGCCTGGCCATGACTGATTTGCGGGCAGAATTTCACGTTTGCGGCGCGCCAAAGCCGCTGGAAGATTCTGCCTTTATGATGACCCGCTACAACGGCTCGGTGCCGGGCACCCTGATGGCAACACGGCTTGCTTCGGGCAACCGCGGTGGTCTTCGCTTGCGCATCTTCGGAAGCAAAGGCGGGCTTGAATGGGACATGGAACAGGCCGAAGAGTTGAAACTGAATATTTTTGGCCAACCTGACCAAGTTCTGACCCGAGGGCACGGTCACGGCATTTCCAAAGCGACCGAGCGTTTCGTACGCACAGGGCGCGGCTTTCCCGAAGGCCTGATCGAGGCTTGGGCGAACCTTTATACCGAGTTTGCTTTGGCTGTTGCCGCCCGTCGCGATGGCTTGGATGTGCCCAAAGGCTGGCTGTCGTTCCCATCGGTTTCCGAGGGCGCAGACGGTGTGCGGTTTATTGATGCTTCGGTTCAGTCAAACCAATCGGGGCAATGGGTATCTATCGGAGATTAAGCCATGAAAACGTCGATCGCTACAGTCTCGATCTCGGGCAACCTAAGGGAAAAGCTGGAAGCTATTGCAGCAGCCGGGTTCGACGGTATCGAAATCTTTGAACAGGATTTCATCGCCTTCGACGGTAGCCCCCGCGATGTGGGGCGTATGGTGCGCGATCATGGGCTTGAGATTACCCTATTCCAACCATTCCGCGATTTCGAAGGCCTGCCTGAACCGCTGCGTTCAAAAGCGTTTGATCGAGCCGAACGCAAGTTTGATGTGATGCAGGAACTGGGTACCGATCTGGTGCTGATGTGTTCGTCGTGTCACCCGCAGGCCTTGGGGGGTATCGACAGGTCAGCCGCAGATTTTCACGAACTCGGGGAACGGGCCGCCAAACGCGGCATGCGCGTGGGATACGAGGCGCTTGCTTGGGGCAAACATGTCTCGGACCATCGGGATGCTTGGGAAATTGTGCGGCGGGCGGATCATCCCAGTATCGGGCTGATCCTTGACAGTTTTCACACACTGGGCCGCAAGATCGACCCCGATACGATCCGCAGCATTCCGGGCGACAAAATCTTTTTCATACAGCTTGCCGATGCTCCGGCAATCGACATGGATCTGCTTTATTGGTCCCGCCATTTCCGAAACATGCCGGGCGAAGGGGATCTTGATGTCACGCGCTTCATGCAGGCAGTGATGGCAACGGGCTATTCAGGCCCTATTTCGTTGGAGATTTTTAACGACCAGTTTCGAGGCGGCTCGACCAAGAGCGTTGCACAGGACGGTTATCGTTCCCTGATTGCCTTGATGGATGATGTGAAGCGCCGCGAGCCTACGCTGCAGTTTGCATCGCCGAAAATGCCTGAACGGGTAGAGACCAAGGGCATATCCTTTGTTGAGTTTGCAGCACAGTCGGATGCCGCGGGAGAACTCGAAGCTTTGCTTGGAACAATGGGTTTCGCAAAAACCGGCGATCACAGAAATAAGTCGATTGGGCTTTGGCAGCAGGGCGGCGTTCGCATTCTCATCAACCAAGAGACAACCGGTCATGCAGCTTCGCAGTGGAATGTGAGGGGCACAACGGTCTGCGACATTGGAATCGAGGTGTCTTCTGCAAAAGATGCTGTCAATCGAGCTGCAACTTTGGGCGTGGACACGTTCGAGCAACCTCTTGGTCCCGGTGAGCTGAAAATCCCGGCTATCCGCGGGCTTTCGGGTTCCGTGTTGCACTTTATTGATCAGGAAAGTGGACTGGATCACGTTTGGGAGACAGAGTTCAGTGCAAACAAATCACCGGAAGGCTGTGGTCTAACCCATATTGACCACATTGCACAAACGATGAGCTACGAGGACATGCTGAGTTGGTCGCTGTTTTACACAGCACTGTTTGACATGAAGAAATCAGCGATGGTGGATGTTTTTGATCCGGACGGCCTGGTGCGCAGCCAGGTGATCGAAACGACAGATGGGTCACTTCGAGTGACCCTCAACGGAGCGGATAGTCATCGCACACTTGCAGGCTCCTTCTTGGCAGACACCTTTGGTGCTTCGGTTCAGCACATCGCGTTGGCGACAAATGATCTTTTCGCTACTGTTGAAAAGATGAACGCAAATGCGTTTGAGGCTTTGCCCATTTCGCCAAATTACTACGACGATCTGGCAGCCCGTTTCGATTTTCCGGATGGCTTTCTTGAGCGCATGCAAAATTCAAATATTCTTTATGACAAAGATGAAGGCGGTGAATTTCTTCAGTGCTATTCGCGTGTTTTTGCAGGAGGTCTGTTTTTTGAGTTTGTTCAAAGAGACACGGGTTACAAAGGCTTTGGCGGGCCTAACGCTCCGTTTAGGATCGCCGCACAAAAACGGGTGGGGCGAGGGCGGGGAATGCCGTTAAGGTAGCGAATTTGACTTGTGCAAATGACGGCTGGATAGGGGGCGCTGCCCCCGTCGCCTTGGGCGACTCCCCCGGGATATTTCAGGACAAAAGAAAGCTGATTAGAGCTGCGCAAGAAGTTCGGCGTGGCGCTGGGTGTAGTCTTTTCGCACCTCAACGGGTGGGCGCAGGTGAATGTCCAAGCCCTCAATTAACTTCGGATCGGGTTTACCAAAGAACTTATCCGCTTCCATCTCATCAAACCCTGCGATTTGGGTGGCTTCCATCCAGGCCGAGATCCGGTCGGCTTTTTTGATCTGTCTTTTCACAGTCTGAGGGACTGCATGGGGCAGGCCAAAGCGAATATGGATGGCGGCAGATAGGCGCTTATCGAGCGCTTCGTAGTCTGGGCCGACAGCAGCTTTCACAGGTGAAATCATGTCGCCGATAACATATTCAGGTGCGTCATGAAGTAGAGCAGCCAACTGCCACTTTACCGGTGCCTTAGGGTTCATTCGGGTGAACAAAGTTTCGACCAGCAAAGAATGTTCGGCCACAGAATAGGGAAAGTCGCCTTTGGTTTGCCCGTTCCAACGCGCAACAAAGGCCAGCCCGTGGGCGATATCTTCGATCTCGATATCCACGGGGGTCGGGTCCAGTAGGTCAAGTCGGCGGCCGGACAGCATACGCTGCCAAGCGCGGGGCGGGGTCGGCATGGGCATTTGTTCCTGTTTTGTTTTGTTTATGAGATTCGGTTACAGGTGTAAATCAACTCATACGTATAGGTTGAGTTGTCGATCTGAAATTAGAGTGCTATCTGCCGCTGGATGATATTTCTTGTACGGAGCCTGAACGAATGGCCACTGACTATATTGTAAAAGATATCGCCCTTGCGGATTTCGGCCGCAAAGAGCTGGATATTGCTGAAACCGAAATGCCGGGTCTGATGGCGCTGCGTGCCGAATATGGCGACAGCAAGCCTTTGGCTGGTGCGCGCATTGTTGGGTCGCTGCACATGACGATCCAGACCGGCGTACTGATTGAAACTCTGGTGGCGCTGGGTGCGGATGTGCGCTGGGCGTCGTGTAACATTTTCTCGACCCAGGATCATGCGGCAGCCGCGATAGCGGCAGCGGACATTCCGGTGTTCGCGATCAAAGGTCAGTCGCTGGAAGAGCATTGGGATTATCTGGACAAATCCTTCATGTTTGCCGACGGCCCGAACATGATCCTTGATGATGGCGGCGACGCGACATTGTACGTTCTGCTGGGTGCCCGCGCTGAAGCAGGTGAAGACATCATCCCAGTTCCGACCTCGGAAGAAGAAGAGGTGATCAAGGCGCAGATCGCCAAGCGTATGGCGGCAAGCCCAGGCTGGTTCACCAAAACCCGCGACGCCATCAAAGGCGTTTCGGAAGAAACCACCACCGGTGTGAACCGTCTGTACCAATTGGTGCGTGCGGGTCAGTTGCCGTTCCCTGCGATCAACGTGAATGACAGCGTCACCAAATCGAAGTTCGACAACAAGTACGGCTGTAAAGAGTCTCTGGTTGACGGCATCCGCCGCGCCACCGACACGATGATGGCTGGTAAAGTGGCCGTCGTTTGTGGTTACGGCGACGTGGGCAAAGGCTCGGCAGCCAGTTTGCGCGGCGCGGGTGCCCGCGTGAAAGTCACCGAGATCGACCCGATCTGCGCGCTTCAGGCGGCGATGGACGGGTTCGAGGTGACCACGCTGGAAGACGCGGTTGCGACGGCTGATATCTTTGTCACCACCACCGGCAACAAAGACGTCATCCGCATCGAGCACATGCGCGAGATGAAGGACATGGCGATCGTCGGCAACATCGGCCACTTCGACAATGAAATTCAGGTTGCCAGCCTGAAGAACCACAAGTGGACCAACATCAAAGAGCAGGTGGACATGATCGAGATGCCGAACGGCAATCGCTTGATCCTGCTGTCCGAAGGTCGTCTGCTGAACCTTGGCAACGCCACTGGCCATCCGTCCTTCGTGATGTCAGCGTCGTTTACCAACCAGGTTCTGGCGCAGATGGAACTTTGGCAGAACGGTGCGAACTACAACAACGAAGTGTACATCCTGCCCAAGCATCTGGACGAAAAAGTCGCGCGCCTGCATCTGGACCGGATCGGCGTGAAGCTGTCGACCCTGTCGAAGGATCAGGCCGACTATATCGGCGTGACCCAGGAAGGGCCGTTCAAGCCAGAGCATTATCGCTACTGATCGGCGAGACAGACGAAAATCCAAAAGACCCGGCAATCGCCGGGTCTTTTTCTTTGCGGTTCCCGAAAGTTTTGGCAGCTTATGCCGTAAGGGAGAAACGCGATGGAAAATCCTGTGATGTTGGCTGCTTTGGCGGCGCTAATTGCGCTAAGTGCGTATTTGGCTATGCGAAAGCCCGCGTGGTCAGGGGTGCGGGGCAAAACCGCATGGGACTGGATTGCGCTGCTTCTTGTGCCGTCCATGGTGGGCTTCGGCACTTTTCTGATCAGCGCGTCTCAGGCGCGGGTCGAATCCCAACGCCAGCAAGAGGTTGCGTTGCAGCAGTATTATGACCGCATCAGCAATCTAGCTTTGTCAGATGCAGGCATGACGCAAACCGCCGTGGTTGTCGGGCGGGCGCATACCGCGACGATCCTGTCTTTGGTCGACGGCGATCGCGCAGGTCGTGTCCTTTTGTTTCTGAACGAACTTGGCGCGCTTGAGCTGTTTGTTGACTCACTCGAGAACCGGAATTTCGCAGAGGCAGAACTGAAGAATTTTTCCTTGAACGGGATGGAATACGAAGGATCGGATTTCCAAGGGGCCGATCTAGAAGACGGCAGCTTTCGCAATTCGGACTTCGAAGACACAAATCTGCGCTGGGCCGATCTGGATGGCGCCGATCTGCGCGGTAGCGATTTTGAGGGCGCGGATATGAAAGGGGTCGAGCTGGCAGGGACAGACTTGCGCGGGGCAGATCTTTCAGCGGCGCTGAACCTGAAGAACGCGATGCTCGACGATGCCTGCATGGATGAAACAACCCGATTACCATCAGGGTTTTCCCAACCCACGAACCAGACAAAGGGCTGTTTTGGCGATAACGATCGTGACAGCGATGACGACTGAGGACATTTGGACTCAGTCACCCTGAAAAATCTCGACGTGATGCATGGCTGGGTTGAAACGCGCCGCTCTTTGCGCAAATTAGTCACTGTTCCAGCCCGAAACACAAAATCAGAGGACAGCAGTATGGGACGCAGTCAAGAACTGGTCGCCACCTATGCGCGCGAATTGATCGAGAAATGCCGGATGGAGCCGGATATGGCTCTCTTAGAGAAAGTCGCCATCGGATGCGGCCCAGCGATTTATGATCCGCATGCGGCGGTCGTGGCTGATACCGAAAACTGTGAACTCATGTCGATCAAGCAGAACCTGTTGGTACGCAAATTGGCGTTAAACGACGGCCCGCATTTGATGGCTGCGATCCGCGATGTTTTGGACACCTACAAGGCCGAAGGAACGGCCAAATATCGTGCTGTGGTCTATTACATGCTGGTAAAACACTTTCGTCGCGAAGGTCAGTATATCTAAACCGCTAAAATTTGCGTGAAATACCGGATACTTGGCATTTGCCCGAGCCGTTCTTGCAGGCTAGGGTCAAGGCAACACAGCCAGAACGGCTGAACCAATCCAGTCCCGTGTGGTGCGATGGGAGCGCCGGGGAAAGGGGGTTCTGCCGTGAACCGGCGAACCCCCTTTATGTTTACAGAAGCGTCAAAACTGCGCCGATGATGCCGCATCCAATGATCGAATAACCGCTGTCGATCACGGTCAACATATAGGGACGGCCCGCATAGGCGTTGTTGATCATCGTCCAGGGCGTGATGAAAAATGCGCCGATGCCCAGACCCGCAACAATGGCTTTGCCCATTTCAGTAATATCGGCCATCGCAAAGATATGGCGCATCATCCCAGCAACTAAAATCATCGCAATCGCGGACAGAATGAACGGCGTCGCTGATCCGTTTACCGGCTTGCCGTTTTCGTCACACTCGATACCCGCCGCCGCGATCCATGGCTTGGACAACATCATGTACCAAACCGCACCAAACACCCAAGAAGCCGCAGCCGCGACCAATACTGACAAAAATCCCATGGTTTCCCCCCTCTTTTAGGATGGGGGAATCATGCATTAGGAATGCTTTTTTTGGCTAGAGGGAAACTTTGCCCAATTCGCAGATGACCGCCCACTCATCATCTGTGACCGGCTGGACCGATAAGCGCGAGTTTTTTACCAAAACCATATCAGACAGTCTCTGATCCTGCTTAATTACGTCCAAACTAACCGGATTCGGCACGTCGGTCAGCGCTTTGATGTCCACACATTCCCAACGTGGATCGTCGGTTTTGCTGTCTTTGTGCGCTTCGGCGATCACTTCGACTATGCCGACCACGGATTTTTCTTTCTGGGAATGATAGAAAAACCCGCGATCGCCAATTTTCATGTCCCGCATGAAATTACGGGCCTGATAATTGCGCACACCGTCCCACTCTTCGCCCGCGCTACCCTTGGCTTTCTGGTTGTCCCAGCTCCAGGTCGAGGGTTCGGATTTGAACAGCCAATAGCGCATCAGCCCATAACCTTTTTCCAGGCGGTGATTTCGACGCTTTCGAACAATCCTGCCTTGGCGTAAGGGTCATTGGCTGCAAAGTCTTCGACCGCAGCCCTATCTTCTGCATCGATCACCAATAGCGAGCCGCACATGTTGCCATCATCGTCCAGCATCGGGCCGCCGAACAAGATGGTGGCATTGGCGGCATGGGCCAAGTGGTTGTCGCGGTTGGCCAGACGCAGATCAAGCGAGTTTGGTTTGTCTTTGCAGATCACAGCGAAATACATGGTTATTCCTCTTTGAGTGGTCGTGAGAGTAGCGCTTTTAATACATCCTGCACCGAGACGTCGCCGGTGGAAAGGGCGGCAACGGCTTTGGTGATGGGCATGTCGATATTGTGTTTCGTAGCAAGGGCGCTAGCGGCCTTGGCGGTGGCTGCACCTTCGACGGTGATAGTTGGGTCAAACGGCTCGGATCGACCCAAACTAAGCCCAAAACGGTAGTTTCTGGACTGGTCCGAAGTGCAAGTCAGCACGAGATCACCGAAACCCGATAGGCCGGACAAGGTTTCGTGGTGGGCGCCAAGGGCTTCTGCCATGCGCTTCATTTCGGCATAGCCGCGTGTCATCAGGGCAGCGCGGGCGCTGTCTCCCAGTTTCGCACCCATGACAGCACCACAGGCGATGGCCATGACGTTTTTCAACGCACCGCCAAGCTCAGCGCCCAAGGTGTCGGTTGTTCGATAAATACGCAAATTTGGCGTTGTTAGAGACTGTTGAAGGGTTTCCCCCGCGCCCTCATCCGCGCAGGCCAAAGTCAGCGCAGTTGGCAAACCGCGGGCAATGTCGGCGGCAAAGCTGGGGCCGGTCAGGATGGCAGCGGTGCTATCGGAGCATGACTGTTGCAGAATTGTGGTTGGACCGATCAGCTTTGCCAGATCAATCCCCTTGCAGCAGGCGACAAGGTTCTTGCCGTTGAGTGCAGCCTGATTATCCTGCGCAAAGGCGCCCAGTTTCTGCGTGGGGATCGACAGTAAAACAGTCTCTATTTCGGCCAAATCTGCCAATTCCGAAGTCACGGAAAGTGTTTCCGGCAACGTGACGCCGGGCAGATAGGCAGCGTTTTGCCTTGTCTTCCGCATCGTGTTGATTTGCGCGGCATCACGTCCCCACAAAACCACGCGCTGACCCGTTTGCGCCAGAGAGATGGCAAGGGCTGTTCCAAACGCTCCTGCGCCGACGACTGCGATGCTCATGCCTTGGCCCCCTTTTTTCCTGATCCAATCAGTGACGGGCTGGTTTGATCCAGTGGCCAACGGGGGCGGGCTTTCAGGGTCATGTCATCCTGCTCACCCCGCGCGAATTTTTCGATGCCTGCATAGGCGATCATGGCAGCGTTATCGGTACACAGTTTCAACGGAGGGGCAGAAAAGCTGGCCTGAAACTCGTCGCAAACAGCCATAAGCCCCAGTCTTAGAGACTGATTTGCCGCCACCCCTCCAGCGACAGCGAGGTTCAGGGGGCCATCGGTTTCGTTTTTCAAAAGCGTCAAAGCGCGGCGGGTTTTTTCTGCTAGCACATCACCAACGGCGGCTTGAAAGCTAGCACATATGTCAGCGCGATCCTGACGCGGAATGCCTCCGTGTTCGGCGATCAGTTGATCTCGGGTGCGCAGAACTGCGGTTTTCAGACCCGAGAAGCTCATGTCACATCCGGGGCGATCCAGCAGGGGGCGCGGCAGGCGGAATCGTTTGGGGTCGCCGTTCTTGGCCTCGGCCTCAACCGATGGA